>Ga0157370_10000498_pt1 | contig 48904 bp, 38 predicted proteins | sample C35metaG_FD_113463 | JGI IMG/M metagenome (GOLD analysis project Ga0157370, IMG submission 113463) | Corn rhizosphere microbial communities from Kellogg Biological Station, Michigan, USA - C3-5 metaG | ecosystem: Host-associated > Plants > Roots > Rhizosphere > Soil | place: USA: Michigan...
GACCGTGGGCTCGCCGCCCACACTGGCCCAAAGGGTTTTAAACGAAACCCTTTGGAATCCTGCGTTTTTGGTTGTTGGAGGATCGAGGCTTCGCAGGGTCGGAATGGACATGTTTCAGGCACCTTTGTGATCGTCGCGAAGTGCCGCCGCTTAGGCGGTTCCCGAATTTCAGGCTTCGAGCCTATGGTCTCGAACCATTCATTCGGCGTCACTTCTGAACGCGACCTACTGGCATTTCAACCGTGCCGTTTCAGGTTTTTTTCTTGGGGTTGTGTTTGCTCCTCCCCTGAAAAGGGGGAGGCTGGGAGGGGGTATTACAAAAAAATTCAGCGGCTTACAGTAGATTGCAGCCGGGCTTACTCCTTCTCCTTGAAATGGAGAGCGCGCAAATTTTACTAGACCAGATCAGAAACTATTTTAAATGCAACCATTCACCCATTCCCCTCCCTAATGCTATGTTTCGTCCCGATTTTCTAAAACATAATTAAGGGAAGCATATGTGGTTCTTACTGGCTGCATCATTACTCGTACTCCAATTTAATAAAAAACTGTCCGTTGTTCTGCTGGTGGTGACTGCCGCTATTGGGGCAGTCACCCATGTTCTTGACTGGCGCGCGCTGGCGTTTTTGGTCGTGCTGGCGGTGATTGCCGGGGTTTACTGTAAATTCAACGGCAGGGCGCTGCGCACTGGGCTGGAGATTTTACTGGTGATGGTCTCGGTAGGGCTGATGCTGCACCTGATCCCCGGATTCCATAACCTCAAAGTGCTGGATGGCGTTAAAGCCGGGCCGGAAAGCGCGCCGTTCTCGATGTATTACAACCTCGACAAAGCGCTGGTGCCTTTCGTATTGCTTATCTGCCTGAAGTCGCTATTCACCGCCCCGACCCATTCGCAGGCCAAGCCTTGGCAGTGGCTGGCGTTGGTGGTGGCGGTACCCGCGCTGTTAATGGTGGCGGTGGCGATGGGTGGGTTGAAGGTGGAACTTCACCATCCGGCGTGGTTGTTCCAGTTCGTGTTGGCGAATATCTTCTTCGTTTCACTGGCGGAAGAGGCGTTATTCCGCGGCTATATTCAGCAGCGTTTAGCGTCGGTAATGCATCCGGTGCTGGCATTGGTGATCGCCTCGCTGCTCTTTGGTGCCTTGCATTTCGCGGGTGGGGGTTTGTTAGTGATTTTTGCCACTCTGGCCGGGCTGATTTACGGCTTGGCGTGGATGTGGAGTGGAAAACTGTGGGTGGCGGTGCTGTTCCACGTTGGGTTGAACCTGTGCCAACTGCTGTTCTTTACCTATCCGGTACTGCAACACGTTAAAGCGGCATAAAAGCAAAAGCCTCTGTTTTAACAGAGGCTTTATTGCACTACTTGCTTCTACTGATAAGGCTTAGCGACCAAACAGGCCACTGAAGAAACCTTTCACCATAGAAGTCGTGGTCTGAGCCACGTTGTAGGTCAGTTCCTGAGAGCAGTTGACGACGTCGTTAATCATTTTGCCCGCGCCGTGTCCAACATCAAAACCTGGGTTATCGCTACCCGCGGTCAGTGCACCTTTCAGAGCGTTAAAGACGTAGAAGCCGCCTTGTACTGATTCCATTTCTTGAGTTGTCAGTTGTTTCATTATCTTTTCCTTGATAAGGCTGATGGGCTAATAAGGTTAGGGCAGCGCCATCAGCGTTCATGTAGTTGCCCCGGTGACGAAATTTAAATAAGTGATCGGTTAAATACTACTGAAGTATTTATTTAACGCCGTATGTCATTTGTCTGTATTGACATGAAAACCATATTAAATGTATGTCTTTATGACATAATCCTCTGGCAGCGAATTTGTACTCAGATCACCTTTGCGACGCCGAAAGTCGTTGTCTGGCCGCCAGCGCCGCGCCGCGTTTTGCACTGCGATGCAACACCCAGCCAAAAATCAAAATGCTCAGGGCGCATAAGAGGAATAAGCCCCGGCCCCACAGCGGGTTAGGCACCAGCACCATCAGCAGCAGCCCAGCCCCCATGTACATGGAAATCTTACCAATCTTGTCTCGTTGTAGGCGGTCAAACTCGTCTTGCTCATCATCGGCATACACTGGACGCTGCATGTCGCGGAAGAAGGCGTCGCGAATGGCCGAGCGTTCGTTGGTTTGCTCCCGATAGAACAGGGTGGTCAGGCAGAAGAAGCCGCCGGTGAACAGCAGATGGGAGAAGATATTCCACATGATGGCGATATCCAGCATCTCGCGGTTGGTGAAAGTTAACCCGAGCAGTTTCACCAGATCTGGCGCGGTAAACACGTTCGCCACCACGTAAGACACGAGCAGGCCGAACAGCACCGTGGCCCAGCCCGCCCAGTCAGGGGTTTTGCGAATAAATACCCCAAGAAACAGCGGCACGACGATCGGCGCCTGCATCAGCGTGCCGACTTTCATCATCAAATCAAACAGGCTGACGGTCTGCATGGTGTGCATGTATTGCGCCACCAGAATGACCAACACGCCGTTGACCACGCAGGCCGCCTGGCCCACGCGCAGCTGGTATTTATCGCTGCGCTCGCTGTGGCGGTTGACGATAGGCGTCCAGAAGCTGCGCACGAAAATCCCCGAATTGCGATTCAGCGCGCAGTCCATTGACGACATCGTCGCGGCGAACAGCCCCGCCATCAGCAGCCCGACGGTGCCCAACGGCATGGCGCGCTCGGCGAAAATCAAATACACCGCGTCAGTGGCGTTTTTGCCCAATTCTGGGTGAGCCGTGGCGGCGTCGGGATAAAGCACCGCCACGGCCCACGGCGGAATAAACCAAATCAGCGTGCCGATAAACATCAGCACCAGCGCAAACAGCGCGGCTTTTTTGGCATTGAAACTGTCTTTGGCATTAAGAAACCGGTAGGAATCTTGCAGATTATTAATGCTTTGCACGTTTTTGATGAAGAAGAACAGGAAGCAGGCCACCAGCAGCGTGATGTAGTGCGGCCCGACGTCCGGCCCGGTGAAGAATCCCGAGGGGAACTCAGTGACTAAATTGACCGGCCCACCCACTTTGATTAAGGCCACCACGGCGCAGGCGATGGAGATAATCGCCACCACCAGCGTCTGCACAAAGTCACTGGCGACCACGCCCCAGGCGCCGCTCAGCAGGGAGATCACCAGCACCACCAGCCCGGTAACCCACAGCGTCAGGGTGACATCATGGTGGAACACCGCGCTGGCAAACACTGCCAGGCTGTTTAGCCACACCCCGGCGCTTAGGATGCTTAGCGGGATGATCATCCAAGTGAAGAACTGCTCATTGCCTTTGCCGAAGCGATGATTGATCGCCTCGGTGGCGGTATCGACGCGCAGTTGGCGAAAACGGGTGGCGAACCACCACCATGCCACCAGATAACCAAACACGTTACCGGCGAACACGCTGACCACGTTGAACCCGTAGCGATAGGCCTGCCCGGCGGCGCCGGTGAAGGTCCAGGCGCTAAACTGAATCATGAAGGCCGTCGCGCCGACCATCCACCACAGCATACGGCCGCCGCCGCGAAAGTAGTGGCTGGACGAGCCGGAGGCCATCTTCTTGAACGCGTAACTGATCGCAATCATTAACACGAAGTAACCGATCATCACTAGAACGTTAATATCCATCGTCGTTAATCTCTTCGGTGTTGGGTGAGTGTTTGTCGAGAAGCTGCTTTTGGTTATCTTTTGCGCATGCTCAGTGAGCAATAGTAGGAGAGGGATTTGAAATTAAAAGTCGGACAAATAAGAAAGGCGGTATTTGTTGCTAAGTTGTGAAGAGTGTCACTTTGTCAGCCTTTTATCGCATTAATGAAGTGAAAAGGGGGAGCGAAACGTGGCAAATTCGAAAATAGTCTGCTTTATTTGTATTACTAAAAGAAAGGTAGACCAGCGCGAACAAGGGAAGGACATGACATTATTCAGCTCCATTTTTCGGCCATCTGCCCGACTGGCGGTGGCTATTAGCCTTGGGTTTAGCGGATCGCTATTAGCGGCTGAACCTGCATTTTTACAACCCGCGCAGTTGGCCGTGGTGAAACAGCAGCTGGCGCAACATCAGGCGGCGCAGCAGACCCAAGAGGCTTACCGCCAACTGCTCGCGGCGGCTGACAAGGCGCTGGAGAGGCCGAACCTCAGCGTGACGGACAAAGGTATGACGCCACCGAGCGGCTCCAAGCATGACTATCTCAGCCTGAGCGCCTACTGGTGGGCGGACAGCAGCAAGCCGGACGGCCTGCCGTGGGTACGCAAAGACGGCAAGGTGAATCCGGCCAGTAAAAATGACCAGAGCGACGGCGTGCGCCTGGCCGACTTTACCGCGCGAGTGCAGAACCTGACGCTGGCGTGGTACTTCTCCGGCGAGCAGAAATATGCCGATAAGGCCGCCAGTCTGCTAAGGACGTGGTTCATCAATCCAGAAACTCGCATGAACCCGAACCTGAATTTTGCCCAAGGCGTGCCGGGGATTGCGGCGGGTCGTAACGCGGGCGTGCTCGACGGGCGCTACTTCTCGACCCGAATTGTCGACTCGCTGGTGCTGCTTGACGGCAACGCAGCGTGGAAAAAGCCAGACAAGGAGGCGATGCGCCAGTGGATGTCCGAATATCTCGACTGGCTGCAAACCAACAAGCTGGCGCTCAAAGAGAGCCGTACCAAGAACAACCACGGCAACTGGTATGCCACGCAGGTGGCGGGCATCGCCTGGTATCTTGACCAGCCCGAGGTGGTGAAAAAGATGGTCAAGCTGATGAAGAGTAAGCTCGACGTGCAACTGATGCCTGACGGTACCCAGCCCGCCGAACTGGCCCGCACGCGCTCCTTCCATTACAGCTATTTTGATCTGCAGGCCATTAGCCTGATGGCGGTGCTGGCGCAGAAAGAGGGCATTGACCTGTGGCATTACCAGACACCGAGGGGAGGCGGTATTCTCAAGTCGCTGGATTTCATGGCGAAATATACCGACGACGGCCAGCCGTGGCCTTACAAATCCCTCGACCGGATCAGCGTGCGCCCGGTGACTTTGCTCTCCTGGGCGGACAACGCCACCGGCCAGCCGCGCTACCAGCAGCAGATCCGCAGCGCCAGTTTCACCTTGCCCGCTGCCGCCAAGTCGCAGAAATCGGGCTATCACGAGGATGTGTCTCGTGGTGCGATCCTTGAGGCGCAGCGCGAAATCTGGCTATTGACGCTGCCGACCTGGGCCAAGGGCTTTGTTGCGCCGACGCCCGCCTTAAAGTCTTCAGAAGGATAAAACATGAATCACTGGCAGCCGCTGTTTATCACCCCGGACGACGCCGAGCAGTTACGCGAAGAGCTAACGGCGGAGAGCTTGATGGGCCGCGTGCTGCGCAGGCAAATAGCCGAGTTGGATGAATTTATGGCGCAGCCCGTGACGATCCCCGGCCAAGGTGAGGCGGGCGGCCCGGAACATGCGCAGCACAAACAGAATTACCGTTTCATCAATCTGGCGGGGCGCATGTCGCTGATTTTCCAGCGGCAGGATTATCGCGATTTCGCTCTGCAACTGCTCAACGGCTACGCCGAGATTTATCCCGGTTTGGGCAGTGCGGTAAGTAAAGACAGCAATGCGCCGGGGCGGCTGTTTCATCAAACCCTCAATGAGAATATGTGGCTGCTTTACGCCGTCGAGGGGTACCACTGTATTCAGCCCAGCCTGAGCGCCGCCGAGTGCCAGAAGATTGAAAGCCAGCTGTTCCGCGTGATGGTGGACGACGCGCTGACGCTGCACGCCAAGGATTTCGATATCGTGCATAACCACGGCATCTGGTCGGTGGCGGCGGCGGGGATTTGCGGCTACGTGCTGGGCGACCCGTCGCTGGTGGATAAAGCCCTGTACGGGCTAAAGGGGGATAGCGAGGGCGGCGGCTTCTTTGCCCAGTTGTCGCAGCTGTTCTCACCGGACGGCTACTACATTGAAGGGCCGTACTATCAGCGATTCGCGCTGCGCCCGCTGTTGCTGCTGGCCGAGGCGATTCACCATCGCCAGCCGGAATTAGCCATTTATCAATTTCGCAATCAGGTGGTGCGCAAAACCTGCGAAGCCCTGATGCAGGTGGCTTTCCCCGACGGCACTTTACCGGCGCTGAATGATTCCTCGAAAACCATCAGTCTGCGCGATGACGGCGCGGTGGTGGCGGCCAGCGTCTGTTTCTATCGCTACGACGGCAACCCGCAGTGGATCGCCGCCGCCCATTGGCAGGATTCCCTGTGGGTGAGCGCCGCTGGGTTAGCTCTCTCCAACGCGGCCCAGAAGACGCCCGCCCAGCCGATGAACTGGGGCAGTTTGGCTCTTACCGACGGGCCGCAGGGCCAGCAGGGGGAAGTGGCTATCCTTCGCCAGCCGCGAAACGGCCAGCTGACCATGGCGCTGCTGTGGTACGGCCAGCATGGCAGCATTCCACGACTGCACTCGGCGCTGAATCACGGCCACTTTGACGGGCTGCACCTGAGCCTGTTTAGCCACGGCCGCGAGACACTGCGGGATTACGGTTTTGGCCGCTGGGTGAATGTCGAACCCAAATTCGGCGGGCGCTACATCGCGGAAAATAACAGTTATTGCAAGCAGACCGTGGCGCACAACACGCTGGTGGTGGATCAGCAGAGTCAGAACCTTGGCCAAAGCGCCGAGGCGGAAAAGCGTCACGGCGAGCGCCACTTCTTTGTCAGCGAGCATCCCGCCGGACAGGGGATGAGTGCGCGATTGCGCGACTACTACCCCGGCGTCACCCTTCAGCGCACGGTGCTGATGCTCAATTTGGCCGAATTCGAAAATCCGCTGCTGGTGGACGTGCTGCGCATCAGCAGCCAGCAGCTGCACCAGTATGACTACTGCCTGCATCATCTCGGGCAATTTGTGCGCAGCGACAGCCCGCTGCGGGTGGCGGAGCAGCTCAACCCGCTGGGTGCCAATCACGGCTACCAACACCTGTGGGACTGCGCGCGGGCGGAGGTCACTCCTCAGCACTCTATCCTTTATAGCTGGCTCGACGGCCACGGCTACACCTCGCTTATCAGCGCATTACCCCTCGGCGGCGAGCTTATCGTGGCACGAACCGGCGCGGGCGATCCGCATTTCAACCTGCGCAATGAGCCTGCGCTGCTGCTGCGCCAGCAGGGGGCCGACGCAATATTTGCCAGCGTGATTGAGAGCCACGGTTATTTTGACGAAGCCACTGAAACCTCGCGCGACGCGCGGGGCAAGGTGAGCCGGGTAGAAGTGCTCTCCCAAGACGCCACCGGCAGCGAGTTGCTGATCCACTGTGTGGATGGCCGCCGCCTGCGCGTTTCCATTAATAATCAGGATCGGCCTGCGCATGGCGCGGCGTTTAGCGCCACGTGGCAAGGCTGACCTATTTTCCGACCCTGTACCCTAGCAACTTACCGAGGAGCTTTTATGTTCAATGACTTGAAAGACAAACGCGTGCTAATCACCGGTTCCACCAAAGGCATTGGTTTGGCGACGGCGCAGGCTTTTGCCCGCGCTGGCGCGAAAGTGGGGCTGAACGGGCATCGCAATGACCCGAGCCTGCAAAGCTTGGCCCAAGAGGTGGCGGCGCTGGGGGGCGAAGTGGCGTATTTCGCCGCCGATCTGACCGACACCGCCCAGTGCCAGCAGCTGGTGGCAGCCTTCGTGGAGCGCTTCGGCGGGCTGGACGTGCTCATCAATAACGCCGGCGGGCTGGTGGGGCGCAAACCTCTACAAGAGATTGACGATGAGTTCTACCAGCAGGTGATGGATCTCAATGCCCGCTCGGCGCTCATGGTCACCAAGTTCGCCGTTCCGCACTTGCGCAGCGCGGCCAAGCAGACCGGCGAAACCACCTCGGTTATCAGCACCGGTTCTATTGCCGGGCGCGAAGGCGGCGGGCCGGGAGCCTCGATTTACGCGGCGTCCAAGGCGTGGCTGCACAATATGAACCGCCACTGGGTGAAGGAGTTCACCAAGGACAATATTCGCTTCAACGTGGTGTCGCCGGGCACCATCGACACGGTTTTCCATGCGGATAAAACTCAGGAAGTGCGCGATAAGATTTCCAGCGGCATCGCCATGGGCCGTTTTGGCACCAGCGAGGAGCTGGCACCGAGCTATCTGTTCTTCGCCTCCCACGCCTGTAGCGGCTACATCACCGGGCAGATACTGGACGTCAACGGCGGCCAAATGGCACCTTGATCTGGCTTTGCGCACATTCGGGGCGACGAGGACATGCGCCGCCCCGCATCCTGAACTATCATGACGGCCATCTGCACCAATAAAAGGGAATAGCATGACGATGCAGTTTGAAACAGCCGCCGGGTTAACCCGTGGTTTGAACACCCACATCGCTCGCGACATCGCCCGAAAAATTCTCTCCGGCGAGCTGGCCTCTGGCGCCATTTTGCCGAGCGAAATCGAGTTGGGCGAGCAGTTTGGTGTCAGCCGCACCGCGCTGCGCGAAGCCTTGAAGCTGCTGACCTCAAAGGGACTGTTGGAATCACGGCCGAAAGTGGGTACCCGAGTGAAAGATCGCGCCCAGTGGAACATGCTAGACCCGCAGCTGCTGGAGTGGATGCAGGGGATGGAAGCCACCGAAGAGATTTATCAGCAGTTTCTCGAGTTTCGCAAAGCCATTGAGCCGCACGCCACCGCGCTGGCGGCGGTCAACGCCAGCAAGGAGCAGCGCATCGAGCTGTCGCGCATTTACCGGCAGATGTGTCAGGTCGCCGAGCAGTTTGACCAGGCGCAGTGGGTGGAAATCGACACCCAGTTCCACCGCATGATTTTTATCTCCTCCGGCAACTGTTTTTACGTGCCTTTCGGCAACGTGCTGACCACCATTTTTAAATGGTTCTTTGAGTATTCCTCAAAGGAAGGCGGCATGTGTTTGCAAGAGCATAAACTGATTTATGAGGCCATTATGGCCGGGGATGAGGGCGCAGCTTATTCGGCATCGCTGAGTCTGATGAAAGGGCATAAACATCGACTTGGTGGGTGATTTTGGGCTGGCAGCCCAAGCCTGCTTTTAAATTCAAGGTCAAAACCGTGGGCTCGCCGCCCACACGTAGGTCTTTAAATTCAAAACCGTGGGCTCGCCGCCCACACGTAAGTCTTTAAATTCAAAACCGTGGGCTCGCCGCCCACACTGGCCCAAAGGGTTTTAAACGAAACCCTTTGGAATCCTGCGTTTTTTGCTTTTGTAAGATCGAGGCTTCGCAGGGTTGGAATGGACGTGTTCCAGCGGCCACAGTGTTCGTCGCGAAGTGCCGCCGCTTAGGCGGTTCCCTCGCTGCGGGATTCCAACCCGCGAATAAAGACTCGCGGTTTTCCACCTCTTGCTCGGCGTCACTTCTGAATGCGACCTACTGGCATTTACACCGTGCCGTTTCAGGGGGAGTGCTGTTCTGCTCCTCCCCCTCCTGAAAGGGGAAGGAGCCAAAACTTTAACTTTACGCCGACTCCCCATTCGTTCTCTTACCCGCCAGCAGCTCCAAGAACTCATATTTCTCCTGTAACTCCTTCTCTGCCGCCGCATACAGCTGGGTGGCGACTTCCGGCTGCTGGGCGTTGAGCCTTCTGAAGCGCTGTTCGTTGTTGAGCGTCTCCGTCAGGTTGCTGTTTGGCGGGCGGGAATCCAGCGCCAGCGCGGCTTTACCTTCCTCTACGCGGCGCGGGTCGAAGCGATACAGCGGCCAGAAACCGGTGGCGGTGAGCTGCTTCATCTGGTCGTGACTCAGTGCCAGATCGTAGCCGTGCTCCTCGCACGGGCTGTAGGCGATGATCAGCGACGGGCCGGGATAGGCTTCGGCTTCCTCAATGGCTTTCACCGTCTGGTTCAGCTGCGCGCCAAGGGAAATCTGGGCCACGTAGACATGGCCATACATCATCATGCTGACACCCAAATCTTTGCGCGACTTGCGCTTGCCCTGTTCGGCAAATTTGGTGACGGCGCCCAGCGGGGTGGCTTTCGACTGCTGGCCGCCGGTGTTGGAATAACACTGGGTGTCGAGCACCAGCACATTGACGTTTTCCGTCAGGCTCAGCACGTGGTCCAAGCCGCCGAAACCAATATCATAAGCCCAGCCGTCGCCGCCAATCAGCCAGATGGATTTATCCACCAGATAATCGGCGTCGGTGGCTAACTGGCGGGCGTCTGGAGAATCAATCTCGGCCAAAATCTTACGCAGCTCGGTCACGTGCTGGCGTTTCACTTCTGGCGTTGAGGTTTCATCGCGCAGGCCGCCCAACAGCTCGGCGGGAATATGCTCGGAGAGCGAGTCAATCAGACGCGTGACGCGGCGGCGGTGCTGGTCTACCGTCAGGCGGAAGCCCAGACCGAACTCGGCGTTATCTTCAAACAGCGAGTTGGCCCACGCCGGCCCGCGCCCTTCTGCATTGGTGGTGTAAGGCGTGGAAGGCAGGTTGCCGCCGTAAATAGATGAACAGCCTGTGGCGTTGGCAATCAGCAGGCGGTCGCCATACAGCTGGGTTAACAGCTTAATGTAAGGCGTTTCGCCACAGCCGGAGCAGGCACCGGAGTACTCAAACAGCGGGGTGATCAGCTGCGAAGTGCGAATGTCGATACGCTCAAGCTGGCTGGCCTCGATTTCCGGCAGTTTAAGGAAGAAGTCGTAATTGGCCTTCTCCTCTTCTAAATGCTCAATGCGATCCGCCATGTTGATGGCTTTGATTTCTGGATTCTGGCGATCTTTCGCCGGGCAGACTTCCACACACAAATTACAGCCGGTGCAGTCTTCCGGGGCCACTTGCAGCACGTATTTCTGGCCGCGCATATCGCGAGATTTCACATCCAGAGATTGCAGGGCGGACGGCGCGCCTTCCATGGCTTCGGGTTGCACCACTTTGGCCCGGATAGCCGAGTGCGGGCAGGCGGCGACGCAGTGGTTGCACTGGGTACACAAATCTGGCTGCCAGATTGGCACTTCTTCGGCAATGTTGCGTTTTTCCCACTGGGTAGTGCCAGTCGGCCAAGTGCCGTCCGGCGGGAAGGCGGAAACCGGGAGGGCGTCCCCCAGACCGGCGAGCATCGCGGCGGTGACGGTTTTAACGAAATCAGGCGCGGCGTCAGACACAATCGGCGGACGCTTGCGCGGCTGCTCTGGAATGGCCTGCAACGGCACCTCAATGAGCTGTTCAAGAGTCGCCCCCAGCGCCTGCCAGTTGCGCATCACCAGCTCTTCGCCTTTGCTGCTGTAGCTGCGAGCAATCGCGCCTTGCAGCTCTTTCAGGGCCTGATCGCCCGGCAGAATTTGAGTCAGGTGGAAGAAGGCCATCTGCATTACGGTATTGATGCGCGCGCCCAGCTGACATTCGCGGGCAATCTTCGCGGCGTTGATGATGTAGAAACGGGCGCTGTTCTTATGCAGCGAAGACTGCACTTCCAGCGGCAGGCGTTCCCACACTTCTTGTGGCGAGAAAGGGGTGTTGAGCAGGAAAATGCCGCCGGGGCGCAGGCGCTCGGCCATCTGGTACAGGTCGATAAACTGCCACTGGTGGCAGGCAACGAAGTGCGCGTGGCTGACCAAGTAGGCCGATTTAATCGGCTGCGGACTAACGCGCAGGTGAGACACCGTCAGGCCACCGGCCTTCTTGGAGTCATAGACAAAATAGCCCTGCGCAAACAGCGGCGTGCTATTGCCAATGATTTTGATGTTGTTCTTGGTGGCCGAAACCGAGCCGTCACTACCCAGCCCGTAGAACAGGGCTTCCAGCGTGGCGTGCTGCGGCAGTTGCTCATCATTCACCGGCAGCGACAGGCCGGTCACGTCGTCATAGATCCCCACGGTAAAGCGCGGTCGCGGCTGGCTGAGGGCCAGTTCGTCGAAAATCGACAGCACGCAGTCTGGGCCGAACTCTTTGGAAGAGAGGCCGTAGCGGCCGCCAATCACTTTCGGCAAGCTGTCGCGTTCCCCGCGGCTGTATGCTTCCGCCAGCGCGGTCATTACGTCAAGGTACAGCGGCTCGGCAAGGGAACCCGGCTCTTTGGTGCGATCCATGACGGCAAGCGTTTTGACGCTCTGCGGCAGCACGTCCAACATATGCTTGGCGCTGAATGGGCGATAGAGGCGCACTTTCAGCACGCCGACCTTTTCGCCGCGCTCAATCAGCGTTTCGATCACCTCTTCGCACGTCCCGATCCCGGAACCCATCAGCACAATCACGCGCTCCGCCTGCGGGTGGCCGACATAGTCGAAAGGCTTATAGGCGCGACCGGTGAGGGCGGAGAAGGCCTCCATGGCGTCAATGACGTGCTGGCAGGTAGCGTCGTAATACGGGTTGGTGGCTTCGCGCGACTGGAAATAGGTGTCCGGGTTGGCCGAGGTGCCGCGGATAACCGGGCGGTCCGGCGTTAAGGCGCGAGCGCGGTGGGCGTCAATCTGGGCCTGCGGCAGCATCTGTTGCAGGGTGTCATCACTCAGCGGGGCGATTTTATTGATTTCATGGGAGGTGCGGAAGCCGTCGAAGAAATGAATAAAGGGCACGCGGCTGTTGAGGCTGGCAACTTGAGAAATCAGCGCGAAGTCCTGCGCTTCCTGCACGCTGGCGGCGCTAAGCAGCGCGCAGCCTGTCTGGCGAACGGCCATCACGTCGGAGTGATCGCCAAAAATAGACAGGGCGTGGGTCGCCACGGTGCGGGCGGCGACGTGCAGCACGAACGGCGTTAATTCACCGGCCAGCTTGTAGAGGGTGGGGATCATCAGCAGCAAACCCTGCGATGAGGTGAAAGAGGTGGAGAGTGCGCCGGTTTGCAGCGCACCGTGGACGGTAGAAATCGCCCCGGCCTCTGACTGCATTTCCATTACGGTTGGGACATCGCCCCAGAGATTTTTCTTACCTTCACCGGACCACGCGCCGGCGATTTCGGCCATGGTCGAACTTGGCGTAATAGGGTAGATAGCAATTACTTCATTGGTGCGATAGGCCACGGAAGCAACTGCGTTATTACCGTCAGTGGTGATCATGAAAACCCCTTGTTCATTTCCTAATGCTTGCCGGAAACAGCGATGCCGAACCGGTTCGAATATGAAAAAGTTTACACGCGGGGCATCGATCGATTTATCCTGATTGTGTGCAGGGTTAATAGTTGAGTGAAATGATAGGGTTACTGGAAGAGGGGAAGGCGTGGGAATTCTATTACTTCTGCGAGGGTCAATTCCCCTCGCAGCTTGAGAAAATACGCGTCAGCGCAGTAAGAGGTTAATTGATATCAATACGTTTAATACCCTGAACGGTCATGATGGCTTCATACAATTTATCAACGCTTTGTTTCGGTTTTAACACCACGTCCATCACTAATTCGCATTTACTTTCATCACCATCGTCGCGCTGATTGACTTTAATATGGCCCGGACGAATACGCATTTTCTGCAATGCGATTAATACCGAAGGAACGCTTTGCGGCGCGAGGCGTATTTCAATCAGATGATGATGGCCGATCAGTCTATTACTTATTTGGCGGAATACTTCCAGCACAATTAAGGTCAGGAAGGCGCCATAAATACCAATCTCATAAAGTCCGCTACCGATAACTAAACCGATCGCCGCAGTGACCCATAATCCAGCGGCGGTAGTTAAGCCTTTGACCACCTGTTTCTGGATGATGATGGTCCCGGCACCTAAGAATCCCATGCCGCTCACCACCTGCGCTGCAACGCGGCTGGGGTCAAAACTGACGTGGGTGAGGTTGAGTAAATCGGCGAAACCGTATTTCGACACAATCATAAACATCGCGCTGCCGATACCCACTAATACGTGGGTTCGCAGACCGGCTTCTTTCGCCCGCAGCTGGCGTTCAATACCAATTAGCCCGCCCAAAACGCCCGCCAGCGCAATACGAATTAAAAAATCTGTCACCATTATAAAATGCCTCCCTGTTGTGCTTATTTTAAGTAGTTGATACTCAAAAACGGTGAATGAGCCCTAAGTTTATGAGCCAAAGAAATAACGGAACGAAATAAAGTGTATCTAATCGTTTATTTTTAGGAAAAAGTTGATATTAATTCTTGCTAACACTCGACGCTGGCGGAATGGCTCGGCTATGATGATTTCCACTTAATTCCCCGACACCCCGTTATTCTTCAGGAGCAGGACTGATGATCACTGCCTTACGCGTATTATTGGCCGGAGCCGTTCTGGTGTTGGCCGCCTGTAGCAGCCACGATGATTCCAACGAGGTTCCCCAGAAGGGTAACAGCGTTAACCTTTCTAACCACAGCGTCAATATGGACAGCCCGGCCTTCGCCGCATGTTCCATGGCCGGTGGTCAGCTGCGAATGGCACCTCAGTTAGACGGCAGCCGCGTAGGCATGTGTTCAATGTCGAATGGCCGCCAGTGTTCGGAAAGCGCGTTAATGGCAGGGAGATGTACGGCGGGGTAAGGCGGGCTGCCTTTGAGCGCTTTTAAATTCAAATTCAAGACCGTGGGCTCGCCGCCCACACTGGCCCTTTAAGGTCAAATTCGTGCGCTGCCGCCCACACTGGCTAAGGTCAAAACCGTGCGCTGCCGCCACACCGGCCTCAAGGGGCGCCTATCGCCGCGCCCCTTGAGAATCCCCGGCTCTTTACTCCGCGCTGTCGCTCGCTGGGCGGACGTGTTTCAGGAGCTTCAGTTCTCCACCGCAAAATGTCGCCGCTTAGGCGGTGCCTTCGCTTCAGGATTACTCGGCTTCTGGCCTCGCCCTTCGGGTCGTTGCTTTGCAACGCTGTCTCGCTTCGCTCGGCTCGAGCCTTTGGTCTCGAACCGTTCGCTCAGCGTCATTTTTGACTGCGGTTTTGAGGCATCTCAACCGTGCCGTTTCAGTGGGCTTGGTTTTGGGTATGTTTTTTTACGAATTGAATGGAAAGGTACGGTGTAAATGCCAGTAAGTCGCGTTCAGAAGTGACGCCGAGGGAGTGGTTCGAGACCTATGGCTCGAAGCCCGAACTGAGGGAACCGCCTAAGCGGCGGCACTTCGCGACAATCACTAAGGTGCCTGAAACATGTCCATCTCAACCCTGCGAAGCCTCGATCTAACAGCAGCAAAAAAACGCAGGATTCCAAAGGGTTTCGTTTAAAACCCTTTGGGCCAGTGTGGGCGGCGAGCCCACGGTCTTGACCTAAAAGTTTCCTGTAGTTTCCAAAACTACAACAAATTCGGACATGGCTGCCCTTTCGCCAGCTGATCCACATTCAGCAATGTTGTCTCCGAAATACTGGTCAGCGCGTCGCTGGTCAGGAAGGCTTGGTGCCCGGTGAACAACACATTGTGACAGGATGAGAGGCGGCGGAACACGTCGTCCAGCACCACTTCGTTGGAGTTGTCTTCGAAGAACAGATCCCGCTCGTTCTCATACACGTCCATCCCCAGCGCGCCGATTTTCTGCTTCTTCAATGCGTCAATGGCGGCAGTGGCGTCCAGCAGCGCGCCTCGGCTGGTGTTCACAATCATCACGCCGTCTTTCATCTTGGCGAATGACGTGGCGTTCAGCATGTGGTGGTTTTCCGGCGTTAACGGGCAGTGCAGGGAGATAACGTCCGACTGAGCGTACAGCGTATCGAGATCCACATACTCGGCACCCAGTTCAAGGGCCAATGGGCTTGGATAGGGGTCATAAGCCAGAATATGCATGCCGAAACCTTTCAGAATCCGCATCGCGGCGACGCCGATTTTACCCGTGCCGATGATCCCCGCCGTGCGCTGATGCATATTAAAACCAATCAACCCTTCCAGAGAGAAGTTCGCCTCGCGGGTGCGCTGATAGGCACGGTGAATGTGGCGGTTAAGACACATCATCATGCCCACGGCGTGCTCGGCCACAGCTTCCGGTGAATAAGCCGGAACGCGCACCACCGAAATACCCAGCTCTTTGGCGGCGTCTAAATCCACGTTATTGAAACCGGCACAGCGCAGGGCCAGCGTCTTAATGCCCAGCGATTTCAGCTCTTGCAACACTTCGCGGCTGCCATCGTCATTGACGAAGATACAGACGGCATCGGCGCCGATGGCGGTTTTCGCCGTCTGCGGGGTCAGCAGGAAGTCGAAAAACTCCAGCTCATATCCATAATGCTGATTCACCAACTCGAGGTATTTACGATCGTAATTCTTCGTGCTGTAAACGGCGAGTTTCATCCTATTTCTCCACGATAAGTTGTTATGCTAATTATGGTATCTTATAGCGGTTTCGTGAAAAACAAGGCATATCATGAGGAAAGGACTGAGATATTTTGCACTGGTGTGTCTGGGAACCGTGCTTACCTTGCTGTTTTTGGCCGGGGTGTTATGGAAAACCGTGCCTCGTTGGTTGCCTCAGGTTGCCCAACATTGGCTACCGGCAGGGACCAGTCTACGCCTTTCCGCGTCACCTAGCTGGTCTAATGGTACTCTCGAGCTGCCGGGAATGCGCTATATGGCGGGAGAATGCGAACTGGCGCAGGCCACCAATGCGCGTCTGAGCCATGCCAGTGGCCGCTGGGCGCTGGAGGCCGATAGCCTGAATGTCGATACCCTGTGTCTGAGCAACCTGCCGAAAAGCGCCGATAGCTCACCTCTTTCATTAGCTGATATCCAACAGAGCCTGCCTGCGGGCAATGTGATCATTCACCGTCTGGTGGTGACGCCGTGGCAGCGTTATGCCGGTGAACTGCGTCTCGACAATCAGGGCGCGACCCAGCACCTGACGCTACAGGGCGAAGATCTCAATCTGGACGCCACGCTCGACAATCAACAACTCGCCATTAACTCCCTGCGCCTGACCCCGCCGGGCAGCCAACAGCCCATTGCGCTGAGCGGCAAATTGACGCTGCCCGCTACGCTGGACCAGTTGCCGCAAACCGGCGAACTGCGCACCGAAATGCAAACCGCGCAGGTGCCGAATCCGCTAGATATTTTACTGCAATGGCAGCAAACCTCAGGCGTGCTGACGATTGCCGAAAAGGGCAGCCAGCAGCCTCTGGCGACCCTGCCGTGGACTCTGCACGGTAAGAATTTACAGATAACCCAGGGGCAGTGGCACTGGCCCTATGCCGCGCAGCCGCTCGCCGGTGGCATCAACCTGACGCTGAGCGATTGGGCGGATACTTTCGACCAGACCCAGCTCGCGGCGCGGCTCAATGTGCTGACTCAGGGGCATAATGGTAAAGCCAACGTGGTGCTGACCATGGGGCCGGGCAAGGTCGGGCTGCTGGACAGCGATTTGGCTTTCCAGCTCACTGGCCAAGCTAACCTGGTGGCTACCTCACTGAGTGCTTCGCTGCCGGGTACGCTGAGCGGCTCGGTGCTTAATCCGACGCTGGCGCTGCGCAGCGGCGCTCTGCTGCGCGCGTGGGGCAAACCTACTCCTGAGCTACTGTTACAGGACGCCCGCTGGCCGCTGGCGGGGGTGAAGGTTTCTGCCGAAGGGGTGAGCGGCCCGCTACAGGCGATTGTTAAAGCTCGGGATACCTACTGGGGGAGCTTCGACCTGCACCTTGACGGTAAGGCCGAGAAGTTTTGGCCGGATCAAGGACTGTGGAATTTCAAATACTGGGGCAATGGCAAACTGCCGCCGCTGGCCGGACGTTGGGATATGGCCGGTAAAGGTAATTGGGATAACAATTTGATCACCCTGACGTCGCTCTCGACCGGCTTTAACAAGCTACATTACGGCTTGATTAATGTGGACGCGCCGCGCCTGACGCTGGATAAACCGCTGACTTGGCGTCGCCAGGTACCAGAACGCTTCAAAAAACAATTCCCGGATTTGCCGCCACAGTTTATGGGCGACATCAAGCTGGTGGCGAAGAAGATTGCGCTGGATAACGGCGGCTACCTGCCACCCAGCGAGCTAATGCTACACCTCAGTGGTAGCGACCCGCAGAGCTTCATCATGAAAGGCACGCTGGACGCCGACCCGATAGGGCCGATCAAGCTCAACGGTCGTTGGGATGGCGAACGTCTGCGCGGTGAAGCCTGGTGGCCGAAACAGCAGCTGGCAGTATTCCAGTCGCTGCTGACTCCGGAGTTGAATATTCGTCTGCGCGAGGGCACTTTCTATGCGCAGGCGGCTTTCTCCATGGCGCGCGGGCAGGGATTTATCGGCGGCGGTCACTGGGTGGTGAAGGACGGCGGCATGTGGTTGCCGGACGGCGACGTCAGTGGGATGGACTTCAGCCTCTCTTATCGGCTGCAAAATCAGATTTGGACGCTGGGTGTGAAACAGCCGGTAATGCTGCGGATCCGCGAAGTGAATAACCTCGTTAAGCTGGAGAACATTACCGCCGACCTGCAAGGGACGTATCCCTGGTCGGAGAGCACGCCGCTGACCCTGAGTAATCTCGGCGTGGATACCCTGCGTGGCCACATCAGCATGTCGGCGTTGCGCATGCCGCAGCATGACGCCGCGGTACTTAAACTGCAAAAAATCAGTCTCAGCGAACTGTTCACCGCGCTGAAACCCAAACAGTTGGCGATGTCCGGTAATATCAACGGCGAGCTGCCACTTTATGTTAATGACCCGCACTGGATTGTGCGCGACGGCTGGATACAAAATGATGGCTGGCTGACGCTGCGCCTCGACCCACAGTTTGCCGATGCCATGGCGGCGGGCAATCTGGCTAACCGGCTGGTGATTGAGTGGATCCGTTATATGGAGATCCGCGAAATGATTGCCAAGGTCAATCTGGATAACCTCGGCGAGCTGACCATGAAATCTCACGTTACCGGAGCCAATACCTCGGGTAAGCAGGACAGAGAAGTGAACCTGAATTACACACATCAGGAAAACATTTATCAGCTGTGGCGCAGTTTGCGCTTTGGCGACAACTTGCAAGAATGGTTGCAACAGGAGATCTCGCTGCCGGCGAACTCCCTGTCTCAGCAACCGGATGCACCCTCTAAGGATAAGAATTTGAGGACTTTACCATGAAGCTGGCTATCGCTTACCGAACCACGCTCTGCACGGCGACCGCTCTGGCCGTCGTGATGCTTAACGGCTGCGTGCCGCGCATTGAACTCTCTGCGCCGAAAGAGCCGATCACCATCAATATGAACGTCAAGATTGAGCATGAGATCCACATCAAGGTCGATAAAGATGTCGAAAATCTGCTGAAAAACCAGAGTGACCTGTTCTAAATTGGCGCGGCTGGCAAGCCGGTGTGGAGAGTGGATATGCGTGCGTTAACCTTAAAAATGTTTAAAACCGCCACGGTGAAGAAATCCGCGCTGCTGGTGCTGGTTTCAACCCTGCTGTTTAGCAGCACGGCCTTTGCCCTGACGCTGGAAGAGGCCAAACAGCAAGGTCGGGTGGGCGAAACCCTGTCGGGCTATCTGGCGCCGGTCAAGCAAGATGCGGAAACCCTGTCATTGGTGAAACGCATTAATCAGGGCCGCGAAGAGCAATATAAGCAAGTGGCGCAAAACAATCAGGTGACCACCGACGACGTGGCGAAACTTGCGGGGCAGAAGCTAGTGGCTCGCGCCGGAGCCGGGGAGTATGTGCGCGGGATTAATGGCCAGTGGCTGCAAAAATAGGCAAAAAAAAGCGCGCTTTTCAGCGCGCAATGGTGTTATCACAACATCATCAGGAGAGGGGTTTAACAACCGATTCTGAGGGGAATTGACCCTTCCAGATTGTGATAATACTTGGCAATCTTAAGTCTTAAGCTGCGGCAACTTGCTTGATAGCAGCGTCGATAGCTTCTTTCGCAGCGGCCTGTGCTTTGGTCGCCACTTCTGGACCGTAAGCAATACCTTCAGCGAAGATGAATTCTACGTCGCTCATTCCCAGGAAACCGAGGAACAGTGACAGGTAAGGCGCAACCAGATCGCTGCCAGTGTCTTTATGGATGCCACCACGGCTAGTCAGAACGATAACTTTCTTACCTTTAATCAGACCTTCTGGGCCTTTCTCAGTGTATTTGAACGTCACGCCAGCACGGGCTACCAGGTCAAAGTAGTTTTTCAACTGAGTCGGAATGTTGAAGTTATACATAGGTGCCGCGATAACAATCACGTCATTGGCCTGCAGCTCTTCAATCAGCGTATTTGACAGCGCCAGCGCTTCTTCCTGACGTGGAGTCAATGGCGCGTCGGAAGGGCGCAGAGCACCTACCAATTCACCATCCAGAACCGGGATTGGGTCAGCAGCCAGGTCACGAACGGTAACTTGTGAACCGCTGTGAGCAGCCTGATATTGCGCTACGAAGTAGTCTGACAGTTGGTTTGACTGAGAGAAGTTCGCCAGAATGCTTGATTTCAGAACCAGTACTTTGCTCATGAGTAAATCCTTAACTGAGTGCGTTGCAAGGGCTGTTGCCCCGGAATGAAAGTTACTTTATTCACAAAAGTTATTCAGTGATAGCGTAATATTTCGAGTGCTATGTTCAATATTACTGAACGACTTCTGTTTGGCGCTAAATTCAGCCTGCTTTCAGCATCTTCAATAGCTTGTGGTAACATATTGCTAACCAGGCATAGGTTCATTCGCTGCTACTTCAACACTAAACCTTTCAAATTCAGCCGACATCGCGGTTTATCCTCGAGTCGCCTGACGAGCAACAAGGAATGCCGAACGTGAAATCTCCGCTCGCGGCACTGTCAGCGCAATTAGACGGGCTGATGCTTCGTGACCGCCAACGCCTGCAACGACGTTTGCACGGCGCTAAGGCGCTATTGAATAAAGCGCAGGACGACCCGAAAGCGGTCGAAGGTATTACCCAAGAGATTGAAAACGCTATCGCCCAGAGCCTGCAAAAAGTCAGCGCCCGCGAAGCCTCAAGACCTAAAATCAGCTATCCGGACAATCTGCCGGTTAGCCAAAAGAAAGACGACATCTTCAAAGCCATTCGCGACCATCAGGTGGTGATTGTGGCGGGGGAAACAGGTTCCGGTAAAACCACGCAGATCCCGAAAATCTGTATGGAGCTGGGGCGCGGCATTAAAGGCGTGATTGGCCATACTCAGCCAAGGCGTCTGGCCGCCAGAACCGTGGCGAACCGTATTGCCGACGAGCTGGAAACCTCGCTGGGCGGCACCGTCGGCTATAAAGTGCGTTTCAACGACCAGGTGGGGGATAACACGCTGGTTAAGCTGATGACGGACGGTATCTTGCTGGCGGAGATCCAACAGGATCGCATGCTGATGCAGTACGACACGCTGATCATCGATGAAGCCCATGAACGCAGCCTGAATATCGACTTTATCCTTGGCTATCTGCGTCAGCTGCTGCCAAAACGCCCAGACTTAAAAGTTATTATTACCTCGGCGACCATCGACCCTCAGCGCTTCTCGAAGCATTTTAATAATGCGCCGATTATCGAAGTCTCAGGTCGCACCTATCCGGTGGACGTGCGCTATCGTCCGGTGGTGGATGACGCAGAAGACACCGACCGCGACCAGCTTCAGGCGATTTTTGATGCCGTGGACGAGCTTGGGCGTGAAAGTGCCGGGGATATTCTGATCTTTATGAGCGGCGAGCGCGAGATCCGCGATACCGCCGACGCGCTGAATAAGCTGGATCTGCCGCATACCGAAATCTTGCCTTTATATGCCCGCCTTTCCAATAGCGAGCAGAACCGCGTGTTCCAGTCTCATGCCGGTCGCCGCATCGTGCTGGCCACCAACGTGGCGGAAACCTCGCTGACCGTGCCGGGGATTAAATACGTTATCGACCCGGGTACGGCGCGCATTAGTCGCTACAGCTTCCGAACTAAGGTGCAGCGCCTGCCCATCGAGCCGATTTCTCAGGCTTCGGCGAATCAGCGTAAAGGCCGCTGCGGGCGCGTCTCCGAAGGTATCTGTATTCGTCTCTATTCCGAGCAAGACTTCCTGTCGCGCCCGGAGTTTACCGATCCGGAGATTCTGCGTACTAACCTAGCCTCGGTCATCTTGCAAATGACCTCTCTGGGGCTGGGCGACATCGCCGCGTTTCCTTTTGTGGAAGCGCCGGATAAACGCAATATTCAGGACGGCGTGCGCCTGCTGGAAGAGCTGGGGGCAATCAATAACGCGCAAGACGGGCGTTATACCCTGACGCAGTCCGGTCGCCAGCTCGCCCAGTTGCCGGTGGATCCGCGTCTGGCCCGCATGGTGCTTGAAGCGCGCAAAGACAGCTGTATGCGCGAAGTGATGATCATTACCGCCGCGCTGTCGATTCAGGACCCGCGCGAACGGCCGATGGACAAAAAACAGGCGTCGGATGAGAAACACCGCCGCTTTGCCGACAAAGACTCCGACTTCACGGCCTTTGTGAATCTGTGGGACTACCTGAAAGAGCAGCAAAAAGAGCTCTCTTCAGCCCAGTTCCGCAAAATGTGCCGCAGCGATTACCTGAACTACCTGCGAGTGCGCGAATGGCAGGATATCTATACCCAGCTGCGCCAAGTGGTGAAAGAGCTGGGCCTGCCGGTGAACAGCGAACCTGCCGATTATCGCAGCGTTCACTGCGCCTTGCTGACCGGGCTGCTGTCGCATATCGGCATGAAAGACGCGGATAAACAAGAATATACCGGCGCGCGCAATGCCCGGTTTGCCGTCTTCCCCGGTTCCGGTCTATTCAAAAAGCCGCCGAAATGGGTGATGGTCGCCGAGCTGGTGGAAACCAGCCGCCTGTGGGGCCGTATCGCCGCGCGCATCGAGCCAGAATGGATTGAGCCGCTGGCCAAGCATCTGGTGAAGAGCAGCTTCAGCGAGCCGCACTGGGAGAAAGCGCAGGGCGCGGTGATCGCGTCTGAGAAAGTCACCCTGTTCGGCCTGCCTATCGTCGCAGCCCGCAAAGTGAACTACGGCAGCATTGACCCAGTACTATCCCGCGAGCTGTTTATTCGCCATGCGCTGGTGGAAGGTGACTGGCAGACGCGGCACGCGTTCTTCCGCGCCAACCTCAAACTGCGTGGCGAAGTGGAAGAGCTGGAGCATAAGTCCCGCCGCCGCGATATTTTGGTCGACGACGAAACGCTGTACCTGTTCTACGAGCAGCGCATTGGTCAGGAGGTGGTGTCGTCTCGCCACTTTGATAGCTGGTGGAAGACCCAGCCCGCCGACAGCCTAAACTTCGAAAAGAGCATGTTGATCAAAGAGGGCGCGGGTAACATCAGCGCCCACGACTACCCGAACTTCTGGCATCAGGGCAATATCAAGCTGCGCGTGACCTATCAGTTTGAGCCGGGGACCGACGCCGATGGCGTGACGGTGCACATTCCGCTGCCGCTGCTCAATCAAATTGACGAGCAGGGCTTCGACTGGCAGATCCCAGGGATTCGCCGCGAGCTAATTATGGCGCTGATTAAATCACTGCCGAAGCCGATTCGCCGCAACTTCGTGCCCGCGCCGAACTACGCCGACGCGCTGCTAGGCCGCCTCAAGCCTTTCGAACAGCCTTTGCTGGATGCCATGGAGCGCGAACTGCGCAAAATGAGTGGCGTGACGGTGTCACGCGACGACTGGCAGTTGGAGCAGGTTCCAGACCATCTCAAAATGACTTTCCGTATTTTGGATGACAAAAACAAAACCCTGCGCGAAGGCAAAGACCTGACGGCGCTGAAAGCAGGTTTGAAAGAGCAGGTGCAGCAGACGCTGTCTGCCGTGGCCGATGACGGCATCGAACAGAGCGATTTGCACGTCTGGAGCTTTGGCACGCTGCCCGAGCGCTATGAACAAAAGCGCGGCGGTTACGAAGTTAAGGCTTATCCGGCGCTGGTCGATACCAAAGACAGCATCGCGATTCGCCTGTTTGACAGCGAGCTGGAGCAACAGCAGGCGATGTGGGCGGGTGTGCGCCGTTTACTGCTGCTTAATATTCCATCGCCAATTAAATACTTACACGAAAAGCTGCCGAACAAAGCCAAGCTGGGATTGTACTTCAATCCTTATGGCAAAGTGCTGGACCTGATCGACGACTGTATCTCCTGCGGCATTGATAAGTTGATTGCCGAAAGTGGCGGTCTGGTGTGGAAAGAGGAGGAGTTTGCCCGTCTTCACGAGCACGTTCGCGCTCATCTCAATGACGCCGTGGTGCAGATTGCCGTGCAGGTAGAGCAGATCCTGACGGCGGTATTCAATATCAACAAGCGCCTTAAAGGCCGTATTGATATGACCATGGCGTTGGCGCTCTCTGATATTAAGAGCCAAATGTCAGGGTTGATCTACCGCGGGTTTGTCACTCAGAACGGCTGGAAACGCCTGCCAGATACGCTACGCTATCTCAACGCGATTGAAAAACGTATGGACAAGCTGGCGATGGATCCTCATCGCGACCGCGCCCAGATGTTGAAGGTCGAGCACGTCGAGAAGCTGTGGCAGCAGTGGCTAAACAAATTGCCACCGGCTCGCCAACAGAGCGAAGAAGTCAAAGAAGTTCGCTGGATGATTGAGGAGCTGCGCGTGAGCTATTTCGCCCAGCAGTTGGGCACGCCGTACCCGATTTCCGACAAGCGTATTTTGCAAACCATGGAACAGTTAGTCACGGGTTGAGTAAGGAGTGAAGATGGCAACGTTATTCGTTTATGGCACTTTAGGCCCAGGCCGCCCAAACGCCCATGTACTCGAGGGGATTGGCGGCAGTTGGCAAGAAGGGCACGTAGGGGGAACCCTGCTGCACAAAGGCTGGGGAGCCGAAATGGGCTTTCCGGGGATTGTGCTTGATGACAGCGGCAACCGGGTAAATGGTTTTGTCTTCAGCTCTGAAAAGCTCGCTGAAAACTGGCAGATTCTGGATGATTTCGAAGGCGAGGGCTACGAGCGCGTGCCGGTTGAAGTGACCACCACCGACGGCAGCACGGTGACTTCTTGCATTTATATGTTGAAAGCTGACGCCTAACTCGCCGCAGCGTCAATAAAAAAACCTAAGCCACTTATCTGACTTAGGTTTTTTTTTGCACCCTTACCGGCAATTATTGCGCAGCTGGCATGGCGCTCACGGCACCTGATGAGAGCTTGTTCAGTGCGTCGCGAATTGCCGGAACGGCCAGTGCGCGGTTATCGGCTAAATAGCGATCTTGCGCCGCCGGGGCCGAGCTTTGAATACCAATCAGTGACCATTTATCGCCGGTTTTTAATAACAACGGCGAGCCACTGTCGCCGGGCAGGGTGTCACAACGGTGCGACAGCACGCCAGGCTGCGCCCAGCCGGTGATCAGGCAGTTTTGATGGCTGTATAAATCATCCAGATGATCTTCCGGATAACCCGCCTGCGTGATCTTACGGCCATTCTGCTTCAGCGCGGCAGTAAGCTGGTCGCGCGTGCCTTCCCACAGCGGCAGCGGGGTGATCGGCAGGGCGATATTCTCATCCGTCAGGCGAACCAGCGCAAAGTCAAACGCGGCGGCTTTAGAGGGCACAATCCAACCTTCGCCATCGGCTTTCAGTTTTTTGCCTAACTTTGGGTCAACCAGCGTTTCTAACGCCGTGACCTGATAACGCCATTTTTGCTTGTGAGAAATAAAACGCAGTGCCACGACTTTATCAATCTTGCCCGGAGGAGCCAGCACGCAGTGACCGGCGGTTAAGACCAGATGCTTGGATATCAGCGTTGCCGTACACAGATTGCCACTTTCGGTTTCAATCTGTCCGATGGCTTGCCACGGCCAGTCGCTGGTATTGGCGACGGCGGTGCGATGATCGTGACCAAAGAACAGGGCAGTCTTTTCTTTCAAACTAATGGTTGGCGCATCGGAATCTGAATCAGGTTCAGGAACGTCCGCATGAACAGAGGAAATGGTGCAACAAAAAAGGCTCAAAACTAAAGGTAACGCGATGCGCATAACATTCTGACCTTGAAAGCAGGGAAATCCCTTGAATCGTATATTATGGAGTGATTATAGACGCTTGCAACTGGCGGTGTGATCACCGGAGGGATTTTGTTCAGGTGATATCACAAGTAGAAGAACAGGGTAATTAAACCGCACAGTATCAGTGCGCTAAGGGTGATTTCGAACAGGTATCGGCGCAGCATCTTCCATCAATACCTCAATCTGAAAACTGGAGAAAAAAACACCCGGCGAACCGGGTGTTAATATTCAGTCTTACTCTAAGGGAGTGGAATCACTCACCAAAAGTCTTACTTATTTAGCAGCTGGAGCAGCTTTCTTAGCGTGTTTCACGTGTTTTTTAGCAGCCTGAGCTTTCTGTGCTGGAGCCGCTTTCTTAGCGTGTTTTACGTGCTTTTTAGCAGCTTGAGCTTTCTGTGCTGGAGCGGCTTTCTTAGCATGTTTCACGTGTTTTTTAGCAGCCTGGGCTTTCTGTGCTGGGGCAGCTTTCTTCGCTTTTTTGTGTTTCTTAGCAGCTTGCGCTTTCTGAGCAGCTTTCTTGTGTGCTTTCTTATGCTTTACAGCGTGCTTAGTTGGTGCTTTTGCAGCTGGAGCAGCAGCCGCTGGAGCAGCGGTAGTTGCAGCAGGGGCAGCTGCCGGAGCTGGTGCTGCAGTAGTGTCAGCAGCGAAAGCTACAGAAGACAGACCCATTGCAGCGGCAACAACCAGAGCTAATACTTTTTTCATCTTAAATTCCTCAGAATGTTCGTTTATATGTCCACCCCACTGCGGGGCCGGTAGGAGAATAGTAGGCGCGGCAGTCTGCTTTGTAAGTGAGTGATTGGTGTCGGCGTGTAACGCTTTGTACAAACTCCATACGGCAATAAATTCAATGGGTTACTTCGGTTTTGTCAACTTCTGAACGTAGAGAAATCTGTATTTAGTTACAACATACAATGTTATTTATGTACTTGAACACTCTATGGCACCGCAAATCGTTGAGAAATCATGGGATCTGGAAGATTTGTTGAGAGGATTCTTAGCAGGGAGGGTGGTTTTACTTCCTCTCCTTTTTAAGAAGAGGGCTGGGACGAGGTTTGCTGAATGGGGCGTGATTTAAGTCACGCCCATCCTAGCCTTCTTCTCTTAGAGGAGAAGGAGCAAAGCCAAATTCCAAAGCTATTCGCTTAGGCAAAACCTACAAATAACGATTTTCCAAATGCTTGCGGAAATACGCCGGATTCAACGTCTCGCCGGTGGCATTCTGAATCAGCTGGTCGGTAGTGAAACGACTGCCGTGCTGCCAGATGTTCTGCTGCAACCACTGGAACAGGGCGGTCAGGTCGCCACGGGCGATATCATCTTGCAGAGTTGGGATCGCGTGGTTGGCGCACTGGAACAGCTGTGCTGCGTACATGGCGCCCAAAGTATAGGTTGGGAAGTAGCCGAAGCCGCCGTCGGTCCAGTGAATATCCTGCATACAGCCGTCGCGGTAGTTGCCCACGGTGTCGATGCCCAGATATTCCTTCATCTTGCTGTTCCAAAGAGCAGGGATGTCTTCGACTTCGATCTCACCTTCAATCAGCGCTTTTTCGATTTCCTAACGCAGGATCACGTGCGCCGGATAGCTCACTTCATCGGCATCAACGCGGATAAGGCCTGCCTCAACGCGCTGGTTAAGCTTGATGAAGTTGCTCTCGTCTAAGCCTTCGCGCTGACCGAACTGCTCGATAACCAGCGGATAGATAGATTTCAGGAACGGCTCGCTGCAACCCAATTGCATTTCAAACAGCAGGCTTTGCGACTCGTGCACGCCCATTGAGCGCGCGCTGGATACCGGCTGGCCCAGCCACTCTTTCGGCAGGTTCTGCTCGTAGCGCGCGTGGCCAGTTTCATGGATGACGCCCATCATGGCACTGAGGAATTCGTGTTCGTTGTAGCGCGTGGTGATGCGTACGTCCTCTGGCACACCGCCGCAGAACGGGTGAGCGCTGACGTCCAGACGACCGGCGTCAAAGTTGAAGCCCAGGCGTGCCATCACTTGCAGGCCCAGCTGACGCTGTTTCTCAATATCAAACGGACCAACTGGCGTGATACGCGTTTCTGATTTCTGCTTCTCAACCACGGTTTTCAGCAGATTTGGCAGCCAGGTTTTCAGGTCGCCGAACAGCACGTCCAGTTTGGCGGAAGTCATTCCCGGCTCGTACATGTCGAGCAGGGAGTCATACAGGCCGACGCCCGTCGCTTCTGAGCGCAACTTCGCTTCCTGACGGCTCAGGCGAACGACTTCACGCAGGTTTTCTGCAAAACCTTCCCAGTCATTGCCTTTGCGCTGCACGCGCCAAGCGTGTTCGCAGCGCGCGCCGGCTAAGGATTTCTCTTCAACCAGGCTTTCAGGCAGCACGGCAGATTGCTGATATTTACGACGCATCTCGCGCAGGTCGGCACGCTCGAGATCGTTCAGGTCTTCGCTTTCGGCCTGTTCCAGCCAGTCGCCAACCTGTTTTGCGGTCAAAATCTGGTGAGACAAAACGCTCAGCTCGGCCAGTGCTTCAGAGCGCGCTTTGCTACCGGCGGGCGGCATCATTGCGGCCATATCCCAGCCAGCGATGGCGGAAAGATGGTTAAAGCGGGACAGGCGGGCGAAGGTACTGCGCAGTTGTGAATAAGCTGTTGTCATTATTTACTTCCTTCGAAATTATTTTTAGCGTGGTTCTGTATTGAGATTAAAAACGGTTTTGGCAGGCCAGCTGAAACGTATGCAGGCCCCGCCGAATGATGGGCTGGACTCCACGCTGACGCGGCCTTGGTACGCCACGGCAATCGAGTGAACAATGGCCAGCCCTAAGCCACAGCCGCCGGTAGCGCGGTCGCGGCTTGGGTCCAGGCGAACAAACGGCTCGAAAACGCGAATGCGCTCTTCCTCTGGGATGCCCGGTCCGTCATCTTCCACCTGCAAACTGGCGTTCTCGCCGTCCAGCCACAGGCTGATGTGGATTTTGTCGTTGGCATAGCGCAGGGCGTTGTTCACCAGGTTATCCAGCACACGCTCCATTAAACGTAAATCAACCCCGCCGAAATCTACGCCTTCTGGCACCGACAGGGTGATGCCGCGCTCGGCGTTGATCAGGCGGAAGTCATCAACCTTATCCGCCAGCCAGTCTGCCAGATTTACTTTCTCAAGATTAAGCGCAACCTGCGGTCGGTCCAGACGCGCGTAGGTCAGCAGTTCGTCGATGAGAGATTCGAGCTGGCCGATATCGCGGTTAATTGCCTGCTGCTCGGCTTCTGGCAGGTTTTCACTGATCGCCAGACGGTAGCGCAGACGCACCAGTGGGGTACGCAATTCGTGGGCGATGCCGTCAATCAGCTGCTTCTTACTGGCGATCAGCGTGTTGATGTTGTCCGCCATCTGGTTAAAGGCAATGCCTAAACGATTCAAACTGGAGGTGGAATCAAAATTGGTTCGCTCGTCCAGATAGCCATTGCCCAGCCTTTGGGCCGACTTCTCAAGCTTAAGCAAATCCTTCCAGTGCGGGCTCATCCACAAGAAGACCGGCAGGGCGAGCGACAGGCCGATCAGCATCATGACCACCAGATCCAGAATGCGCATCTCGTGCATGTAGAACAGATAGGGAATAGGGCCGACTACCAAGACGTAGTGACTGCGCGGCACGCGTTGAATAAAGGTGTATTCATCATCGAGTGCGATAATTTCGCCATCTTTCAGGCGCTTATCCAGTTCAGGGCTAAGAACCCGTTTGCCCAAAGGCTCAATGTGCAGCTTAAAAGAGAGGTTAAGATCCAGCGTGTTGATGGTCTTATTCCAATCCTTAATGGGGATTTCGCGCAGTTCGCTGCGCATTAAGTACAGCGAGCTTTTCATCAAGTCGTTGAGAGACTGGCGCCCGGTTCGCTCGGCGGTGACTTTATAAACCAGGCCGACCAGCATGGTCATCACCAGGAAACAGACCAGCAACAGCAGGAAAAACTGGATGAAAAGCTTTCTCATTCCTGTCCTGTCTCCCAGGCATTAGGGGCGAAAAGGTAACCTTTATTACGAATGGTTTTGATGCGGAACGGCTCGAGGGCGTTGTCGTAAAGCTTGCGGCGTAACCGCGAAATCGCCACGTCGATGCTGCGATCTAAGCCATCATAGCTGACGCCGCGCAGATTTAGCAGCAGGGCTTCGCGGTCCATAATGCGACCGGCGTGAGTTGCCAATTCCCATAACAAGTCAAAGTCAGACGTGGAGAGAACAATCACTTCATCAACCAGCGTCACTTCCCGGTTCACAGGATCAATACAGAGTTGGCCGAAGTGCAGCGCATTGCCACCCTGCAAGGATTTGCTGGCCGGTTTTTCTTCACCCGCCGATTGCGGCGCATGCTGCCGCAAGTGCAGGCGCAGGCGAGCCAGTAACACGGCAGGCGGCGTGGTTTTGAGGATGTAATCGTTAGCGCCCATTTCCAGCGACAGAATGTGGTTCATGTCGCTGTCAAGGGAGGTCAGCAGCACGATGGGGCCGCTGTAAGTAGGGCGCAGGTCGCGGCAGAGGGTCATGCCATCTTTGCCGGGCAGCATGATATCTAGCAAGACTAAATCGGGCTTTTCACGCGCGATGCGATCCTGCGCGGTGTCACCACGGGGTTCGACTAACACTTCAATATCGTGTTTGCCTAAATAGGCCGCAATCAGGTTACCGACTTCTGGATCATCTTCTACAAAAACGATTTTATTCATTGGATTGCTGTTAATTATTATCCGATGGTCAGCATAGCCGCAGACACAGGCTATGGCTACATGACATGCGTAATAGGAAGTGACAGTTTTTCAGAGTTTTCGACCCTTTTGTAGAGACAAACGAAGAAAAACTGACAATATTTTAACATTCACATTATGCGACACAGTATTGCGTTTTGGCCGCTTAACCGACTAGCGCACGCTTCGTGAAATATGCCATTATAGAGGCGAATATACTTAACGAAATATATTACGCTGCATTATATTAACTGATTCATTCTTCGTGCGTTTAACCGTCCTAACACTGGCCAGGAGAGGAATAGGGGATGAGCGATAATCGCCTGATACCCGATGTGCGCAGTGAAAAAGCTTCCTTCGATTACATGGAATACCTTTCTGCATCATGCAAAAAGCAGTGGAGCTTTATCGACGCGATTTATGGAGTGCTGCCTTTCTTCGGCATGGTACTTCGATCCCGCACCTCACAAGAAAAATCTAAGCAGGAGCGCCTGAGAAGTTTAGCGCTACAAGTGGTTTCGACGCAGGTAAGCGATGAAACCAATATTGTGCGTTTAATTGAATTGGCGGAACAGCAGGGGCTTTATAGCGTGGATATTAATTTGCCCTATGCGCTTAACGATGAGCAGTTGAATACCATAAAAAGCGAATGCAAACATAGCTTGCAGCTAGTGCAAAGTAATGACCATTTGCGTGTGGAAATTCTGCAGCCTGTGCATCAGCATTAAACGTCGTTTAGTTTGATGTTGGCCGTAACAATATAAAGATATTGAGTAAAAGAGCGTTAGCAAAAAGGCAGCCCGCAGGCTGCCTTTTGTTATTTCTAACGCGGTAATTATTTGAACAAGTCAGCGCTAACCGTCAGGTTACCACCACTCTTGTTCTGCCACTGGCGAGTGATGTGATAGAACTTCGCGCCTTTGGCTGCTGCACGGTTCGCCACTTCTTGAGATACGTCGGTGATGCTGTTGAAGTGGCCGGTGAAAGTGATGGAATCAAACGGAGCCATCTGTGCTGCAGTCACGTTGTTCACTTCCTGAATCTTCGCGCCGTTGGTCGCCGTTACGGTATAACGCTGGCCGGTGGAAGATTGAGTTTCGAAGAAGCGACCCACGGAACGGCTTGGGCTACCAGAAGAAGCAACGCCTGGGATTTCCACTTTCTTAGCCGCGGCACCGCCAGCTGCCAGCGCGGCTTTACCTGCTTCGGAATCAGCTGGGATAGCGTCTGGATCCTGCACGATGCGTTTTGCAGCATCTTTCTTGTAGATGAAAGCCGTAATGTACTGGTTGCCACCGCTGTTGGCATCAACCTGACGCACGATGAAGAAGGAGTAAGCACCTTTCTCTTTCGCGGCTTTGGTGATGGCATCATTCACGTCTGGCTGGCTACGGTAGAAGCCGCTGACGGTCACGGTGTCATAAGGCTCAAGCAAATAAGCCTCTTCTTTCGGTAATTCTTTTACGCCATTAATTTCACGGTAAGTGGTTTTCTTACTGACTTCGGCCGCATCTTTTTTATAGATGTCCGCGACGACGCGCCAGTTACCGCTGTTACCTGAGCTGTTTGTGTCTTGAATATAAAAATAATCTGCACCCAGTGCATCAGCACGGCGAGAAACGGCGTCAGCCGCGTCCCCCAGCGTGTTGAAACGACCGGAAATTACGATGCGATCAAAGGGTTTGATGGCGGCTGCTTTTTCTGGAGCGATTTCCTGGGCTGCCTGTGCTGCTGACAAGGCGGAAATAGCCGTTAAAGATAAACACAGAGCCGATGCGATGATCGTTTTGGTCAGCTTCATAAAAAATCCTTTCACCTTGCGCAGTAATGTTGAAACGTGCTGAATTCTTGATGTGTAACAGGTTAGCGGCCGATTATTGCATGTAACAATACCGAGTGTCTCAGTAATTTATGTCATTAATGATGTTGCTAACCGCTACCTGCATCACTTTTTTTTCAGCCCATAACTTATATAAGTTTTAGGTATATTCCAAGAGGTGAAATAAATGTTAATTATTCACCTTTTGCTAACCTTAAGGCTGATTAGACGTGGAGCCGAATGTTCTTCTTTTCGGCAAACGGCGGCAGTTCTGCTGCGAAAACGTTAATTAGCTCCCTATTTTTTAGCGCTTAGCGGCAAATTTCTTGCCCATCATCATGAATTAATCATTCATTCTCTGGCTATTACTGCGATACGTAGATTATTAATCACAAATTCAGTAGGTTATAAACAGTCGGAAAAATTAACTTCGGTACGGTAACAATTCGACAGGTTCAGCAATAAAAAAGCGCTGTCGGCGTGTTAATCATCAATAAAAAGGGTGAAGGGAATAACTATGCGTATTGGTGTACCAAGAGAACGGTTGACCAATGAGGCCCGAGTCGCAGCAACGCCGAAAACGGTGGAACAGCTGCTAAAGCTCGGCTTTACGGTTGCCATTGAACAAGACGCCGGAAAACTGGCAAGCTTTGACGACGCGGCCTACATTCAGGCCGGGGCACAAATTGTCAGTTCGGCTGACGTCTGGCACAGCGACATCGTGTTGAAGGTTAATGCCCCTGAAGGCGATGAAATTACCCAACTGCAGCCCGGCTCAACGCTGGTCAGCTTTATCTGGCCTGCGCAAAACGCCGAGTTAATCCAGAAGCTGGCCGAGCGCAATGTGACCGCGCTGGCTATGGACTCCGTACCGAGAATTTCCCGTGCGCAATCCATGGATGCCCTGAGTTCCATGGCCAATATCGCCGGTTACCGCGCGATTGTTGAAGCCGCTCACGAATTCGGCCGTTTCTTCACCGGGCAGATCACCGCCGCAGGTAAAGTGCCTCCTGCCAAAGTGATGATTATCGGTGCGGGCGTCGCCGGCCTCGCGGCGATTGGCGCGGCGGGCAGCCTTGGCGCGATTGTCCGCGCTTTCGACACCCGTCCTGAAGTGAAAGAGCAAGTGCAGAGCATGGGCGCGGAGTTCCTCGAGCTGGACTTCGAAGAAGAGGCGGGCAGCGGCGACGGCTATGCTAAAGTAATGTCCGATGCCTTCATTAAAGCTGAAATGGCACTCTTCGCGGCGCAGGCGGCGGAAGTGGATATCATCGTCACCACCGCGCTGATCCCAGGCCGTCCGGCACCTAAATTGATCACCGCCGACATGGTGGCGTCAATGAAACCGGGCAGCGTCATCGTTGACCTTGCCGCGCAAACCGGCGGTAACTGCGAGCTGACGGTCGCAGACACCATCACCACCACGCCAAACGGCGTCAAAATCATCGGCTATACCGACTTACCGAGCCGTTTACCGACGCAATCCTCCCAGCTGTATGGCACCAACCTGGTGAATTTGCTGAAGCTGCTGTGCAAAGAGAAAAACGGTGAAATCGAGATCGATTTTGAAGACACCGTGGTGCGCGGCGTGACCGTGGTGAAAGCCGGTGAAGTCACCTGGCCGGCGCCGCCGATTCAGGTTTCCGCCCAGCCTCAGGCCGCCCAACAGGCTGCGCCGCAAGAGAAAGTCGAGTCCAAGCCCGTGTCGCCTTACACCAAATACATCATCATGGCCGTGGCGATCATCCTGTTCGGCTGGCTGGCGAACGTGGCGCCGAAGGAGTTCTTGTCTCACTTCACCGTGTTCGCTCTGGCCTGCGTGGTGGGTTATTACGTGGTATGGAACGTTAGCCACGCGCTGCACACGCCGTTGATGTCAGTCACCAATGCCATTTCAGGGATTATTGTCGTTGGCGCGCTGCTGCAAATTGGTCACGGAGGCTGGGTTAGCTTCCTGTCGTTTGTTGCGGTTCTGATTGCCAGTATCAATATTTTTGGCGGATTCACCGTCACTCAGCGCATGCTGAAGATGTTTCGTAAGAATTAAGGGGTAGCATATGTCTGGGGGATTAGTTACAGCAGCCTATATCGTTGCCGCTATTCTGTTTATATTCAGCCTGGCTGGATTGTCTAAACACGAAACGTCAAAACAGGGCAATATCTACGGCATCACTGGGATGGCTATCGCGCTAATTGCCACCATTCTTGGGCCTGATTCCGGCAACGTTGGCTGGATAATCGTGGCGATGGTGATTGGCGGGGCCATTGGTATCTATCTGGCGCGTAAAGTCGAAATGACCGAAATGCCGGAGTTGGTTGCCATTCTTCACAGCTTTGTGGGTCTTGCTGCGGTGCTGGTTGGCTTCAACAGCTACCTTGACCACGGCGCGGTTGCCATGGACTCGGTAATGGAAAACATCCATCTCACCGAAGTGTTCTTGGGCATCTTTATCGGGGCCGTAACCTTTACCGGCTCAATCGTTGCGTTCGGTAAATTGCGCGGGATTATCTCTTCCAAGCCACTCGCCTTGCCGCATCGCCACAAGCTGAATCTGGCCGCATTGGTGATTTCATTCCTGCTGATGGTCACTTTTGTTCGCACCGATAGCGTCGGTTTGCAGGTGTTCTCACTGCTGATCATGACACTGATTGCCTTGGCGTTCGGCTGGCATTTGGTTTCTTCCATCGGTGGCGCGGACATGCCGGTGGTCGTCTCCATGCTCAACTCCTATTCAGGTTGGGCAGCGGCGGCGGCCGGCTTTATGCTGAGCAATGACCTGTTGATCGTCACGGGTGCTCTGGTGGGTTCTTCCGGTGCGATCCTGTCATTTATCATGTGTAAAGCGATGAACCGTTCGTTTATTAGCGTGATCGCGGGCGGCTTTGGTACGGATGGCTCTTCTACCGGCGATGCCGAAGAGATGGGCGAGTATCGCGAAGCCAGTGCGGAAGACGTGGCGGAAATGCTGAAAAGCGCCAGCTCGGTGATCATCACGCCGGGCTACGGCATGGCGGTGGCGCAGGCGCAGTATCCGGTTCAGGATATCACCGCCAAACTGCGCGCCCTGGGTATCAAAGTTCGCTTTGGCATTCATCCGGTGGCAGGGCGTCTGCCGGGCCATATGAACGTGCTGCTGGCCGAGGCAAAAGTGCCGTATGACATCGTGCTGGAAATGGACGAAATCAACGACGACTTTACCGACACCGACGTGGTGCTGGTCATTGGTGCCAATGACACGGTAAACCCGGCGGCTCAGGAAGATCCGCGCAGTCCGATTGCCGGTATGCCGGTGCTGGAAGTGTGGAAGGCGCAGAACGTTATCGTGTTCAAACGCTCAATGAATACCGGCTACGCTGGCGTTCAGAACCCGCTGTTCTTTAAAGACAACACCCAAATGCTGTTTGGCGATGCGAAAGAGAGCGTTGAGAATATTCTTCGCGCACTTTAACGGTTTTCCCGCAGTAAAAGCAAAAAAGCCAGTTCGTAATGAACTGGCTTTTTCTTTGGCGTTTTCCGGTGAATAAAATCCGTTATTCGTCGTCGTGCTCTTCAACATCTTCAGAAGTAATAGGGCATTCAAAATCATCTGGCTTAATCGCCAGCAAATCGCATTTCAGATGGTCGATCACCTGTTCGGTGGTATTCCCCAAGAAGGCGGCGGACAGGCCGGTGCGGCCGATAGTGCCGATAACTACCACCCCGGCTTGCAGATGCTCAGCGAGGTCGGGGATCACTTCTTCCGGCAGGCCTTTTTCAACGTGGGTGAACTTCTCATCCAGTTGGAATTTCTGCCGCAGAGCTTTCATCGCAATCAGGTGCTGACCGCGAATCGCGTCGTTGTAAACGCTCGGATCAAAATCAGGCAGCTCAATGGCGATATTAATTGGCGTGACCGGATAAGCGCCCACCAGATGCACTTCGGTGTGGTTCACGTGGTCCGCCAGCTCGATGGTTTCTTTCACCAGCTTGATGTTGAGCGGGTCGTGGTAAGGCTCTTCGCTGGAGAGGTTGACCGCCACCAGCGCTTTGCCACTTTCTGGCCAAGGCTGATCTTTCACCATCCATACCGGGCAAGGGCATTTGCGCAGCAGATTCCAGTCCGTCGGGGTGAAAATCACCGACTCCAGACGGTCATGCTGATGTGCCATCTTGAGCAGCAGGTCGTGCTCACCGGCAATCACTTCCTGAATAATGGCTTCGAAAGGTTTGTTATGCCACACCACTTTGATTTCAATCGGGATACCGGCTTCCACATAGTAGTGAGCCTGTTCTGCGATCCACGCCGCCCGTTCGTTAATCACGCTTTGACGCATGGCTAAACGCTCGTCGGGGGAGAGCATGGTGGTCATTTCATAGGAGAAGTCATAAATCGACAGGAAGGCTTTAATTCGCCCGCCGTTTCGTTGGACCAAATAAACCGCGCGTCGCAGGGCGGGTTGGTCATCCTGATTTGGGTCAATTGCGACCAGAAGGTTCTGATACTTAGCCATGAGGAAACTCCTTAACACCTGTGATTGAACAGCGTTATAGCTCAGTGTATTAAGTACAGAGTAAACCAAGATTAAGCAATCGGACAGAGCAGAAATTGAGTCGGATCAACAAATTATTGCCTTTGCTGATCCGATCGGAGAGAGCACTTATTTATGAGCAGCTTATGAGCTACGCGGTGACGGGTACCGAGTGACCGGCCAGCTGGGAAAGCATCGCGTGATTTTCAATAGTGATATATTTACCTTTCACGCTAAGCATTTCCGATTTCTGGAAACGGCCTAATAAACGACTGATAGTTTCAACCGTTAAACCAAGGTAATTACCAATATCGCCACGAGTCATGGTCAGGCGGAATTCGCGCTGAGAAAAACCACGTTCAGCAAAACGACGAGACAGGTTGTAAATAAATGCCGCTAAACGCTCTTCAGCATTTTTCTTCGAGAGCAGCAGGATCATATCCTGGTCACCCTTAATTTCGCCGCTCATTAAACGCATCATTTGCTGACGCAAATTAGGCATTTTGCCAGACAGGTCGTCGAGGGTTTCGAAAGGAATTTCACAGACCATGGACGTTTCTAAAGCCTGAGCGAAGCTCGGATGCTCTAAACCACCAATAGCGTCAAAACCAACCAAATCACCCGCGAGGTGGAAGCCGGTAATTTGCTCATCGCCTTGTTCTGTAATGGTGTAGCTCTTAATGGTCCCGGAACGGATGGCATACAGGGATTTCAACTCATCGCCTGCTTTGAACAGCGCCTGACCTTTCTGGATCGGTTTCTTCCTTTCGATAATATTATCGAGTTGATCCAACTCGTGCTCATTGAGCGTGAAAGGAATGCAGAGTTGACTAATGCTGCAGTCTTGGCAGTGGATTGCACAACCACCAGATTGGATACGACGAATAATACGTTTTTCCGGGATCATAATAGATTCACTCTGGCAATATTGATATGGGTCAATTTTAACATCTTTTGCCAGAATTGATAAGTGGGGAATATAGGCCAAAAGGGCTAAATTATTAAAATACCCGATTTTTAAAGGGATTTTTTTCTTATTATTTGATCTCGACTGCTAAAAAATAAGTCAATCGAGAATCAATAAGATCTAAATTAGATTAAATGTATTAAAAAAGTGAATTTTGTTGATCAAATAAATAACCTTCATGCACCAATAACCATTTTTTTCTTTCCACCCCACCGGCATAGCCGGTCAGCGTTCCGTTGCTGCCAATCACCCGATGACAAGGCACCACGACGCTGATGGGATTGGAGCCATTTGCCAGCCCGACGGCCCTTGACGCGCCTGGGTTGCCGAGCTGTGCGGCCATCTGGCCATAAGTCATAATTTGCCCGCACGGAATGGTGCGCAGCATCTTCCACACCGTGCGTTGGAATTCAGTTCCGGCCGTTGCAACGGGCAGGGTGTCAATGGCGGCTAAGTCTCCGGCGAAATAGTCTTCGATTGGCTGGCGAATATTTTGCGCGACATTATCTTGATGGAGGGAAAAACCTGGTTTAGCGGCAGATTTTGCGGTTGAGGCTGCGGAAGGATTTAGCGAATGGTCAGGCCCATAATGGCGCACTAACAGTTGCAGCAAACGCGAGTGAAAATCCGCCCACTCCAGAGCGCGCAGCTGGCCTTGGATATCGGTGATGATCTCAAGTTCACCAAGCGGGGTGGCGATAGTCTCACTCTTTAACGTCAACATAGGTTTCTCCGACAGTTTTCCGACAGTTTCTTCAACAAAGACCAAGACGCGTCGCGAATTATCGCATGACCCATAGCATTTTTCGACTTTCAATACCCAACATCAGCACAACCGCTTACAATGCAACAATCGTTTAGCTTTTGTTTACTTATCAGGAAGTGCAATGCAGTCAGTCTCTTTGGGATTCCCGCCGGAAACCACCGCCGTTTTTGTTGTCGTCGCCGTCGCGGCGCTGCTTATTGATATTCTGGCTCATCGCAGTCACAAGCCTATCGGGCTGAAAAGTGCCTCTCTGTGGACCACCTTTTGGATCGCCGTTTCACTCTCTTTCGCCGGTTTTCTCTATTATCACCACGGTAAAGAGGTCGCCAGCCTGTTCCTCACCGGCTATGCCTTAGAGCAGGTACTGTCGGTCGACAATCTGTTCGTCATTATGGCGATTTTTGCATGGTTTAAAGTGCCGGACGGCTACCGCCATCGCATTCTTTACTGGGGCGTGATTGGCGCCATCGTCTTCCGTGGCATTTTCGTGGTGATTGGCACCAGCCTGCTGGCGCTAGGACCTTGGGTTGAAATGGTTTTCGCCATTGTGATTCTCTGGACCGCGATTTTGATGATGCGCGCGGGCAATGACGACGAAGAGTCTGATGACTACTCCGACCACATCGCCAACCGCCTGGTGCGTCGTTTCTTCCCGGTGTATCCGAAGTTGATTGGTCCAAAATTTTTGGTCACCAGTCAGGAAGTGGAAGCCGATCTGGCCAAGCCCGAGAACAAAGATTTTAGTTTTAAAGTGAAGCAGGGGGTGCGTTACGCCACGCCGCTGCTGCTGTGTATTGCGGTGGTAGAGATCTCAGACGTAATGTTCGCCTTTGACAGCGTGCCGGCGGTAATTGCCGTTAGCCGCGAGCCGCTGATTGTCTACTCGGCCATGATGTTTGCCGTGCTGGGCCTGCGTACCATGTATTTTGTGCTGGAAGCGCTGCGTAAATATCTGGTGCATCTGGAAAAATCGGTAATTTCACTGCTGTTCTTCGTGGCGGTGAAACTGGCGCTGAACTCCAGCGACCATCTGTGGCACCACGGCTACAATATCAGCGCCATGACCAGCCTGTACGTGGTGCTGGGCGTGTTGGCGCTGGGCATCGTCGCCAGCTTCCTTTTCCCCGGTAAAAAACAACAGGACGCCTAAGCGTCCCGTTTGACCTGCTTTAAAGGGCGCCCACAGTGGCGCTCTTACTTTTTGGTTTACACATCACCTTCATTATCTAACTCAACGGCGTCATGCAGCCGATCGAGCATATCCGGGAAGGCCGACTGGACGCGACTCCAGCTTGGAATAAAGGGTTTCTCACTCGGCGTATCCACAAAGGCCTGACCGGCCTCCATGATCGCTTTGGAGAACAGCTCTACGGCCGACTCTTCATTATGGCGGTCGAAGGACAGTCCGTTCATCCGCGCGTCATTTTCAAAGCCGTCAATCATATCCAGCGCGTTGCGATAGTAGGTCGCTTTCAGAATACGGAAGGACTCGCTGGTGATATTCACCCCCAGCACCGCCATCTTGCGATACAGCGCCTTGGTGATATCAATACTCATACGCTGCAAGCCGTTGCTGGCATCTTCTTCCGACATCGGCTGATGTTTGTGGTCATAGTTGTCGGCGATATCCACCTGACAGATACGCTTGGTGGCGGTATTGCGGTGCATCTCTGACAGCACGCCAATCTCCAGTCCCCAGTCGCTCGGAATGCGCAGGTCATTCAGCACGTGGGTGCGCATAGCGAACTCGCCAGAAAGCGGATAGCGGAAGGTGCGCAGATAGTCGAGGAAATCGGAGTTGCCGTAGACCTTTTGCAGCGATTTGAGTAGCGGGAAGACCAGCAGGCGGCCGACGCGACCGTTAAATTTGCCGTCCGCCACGCGGGCATAATAGCCTTTGCAGAAGTCATAGTTGAAGTTCGGGTTGGCGACCGGATACATCAGGCGCGCCAGCATATCGCGATTATAAGTGACAATGTCACAATCGTGCAGCCCGACCACCGAGGTACGGCGCGAGGCGAGGGTATAACCGACGCAGAACCAGACGTTGCGGCCTTTGCCCGGCTCCATTGGCGACAGTCCTTTCTGCTGCAACTCTTCATCCAGCGCTTTTAGGCGCGGGCCGTCATTCCACAAAATGCGGTGGCGCTGCGGCAGGCGCGAGAAGAATTCACGGGCAAACAAAAATTGCTCGCGGTCAGCGCGGTCAAGGCCGATGACAATCTCATCCAGATAGGGAACTTGGGTCAGTTCATCAACAATCTTGGTCAGCGCCGGACCTTCCAACTCGGAGAACAGCGAAGGTAAAATAAGCCCCATTGAGCGACGACCGGAGAAGACCTGCAGGTCATACTCTAGCTCTTCAGTCTTGCGACGAGTCAGATTGTGGAAATTGGTAATGATGCCATCCTGATAAAAATCGCTCATAGAACACTCCCGTAAATGAGTAAAGTATTAAAATCAAAAGGATAAAAAGTGATCCAGCCCTTGTTTCCAGCCTTCCGGACCATACAAAGTGGTGCGATAAATATTGTTATCCGCCTTGTTTAGCGGCATTTTTTGGTCATGCTTTCCACGGATAACCACCGCGAAATCAACGGCTTCAAGCATGGAAATATCATTCGGGCCGTCTCCCAGACCCAGACTCACCAGCGGCTTACTGCGCTGCTGCTGATAGTGCTCAGTCAGCCACTTGACCGCCTGTCCTTTGCCCGCCTCGCGGCCCATGACGTGCCAGAAACGACCGCCGCGGGTTAGCGCCAGGCCTTCCTCCGCCAGCAGTTTTTCCAAATGGGCGAAATCCGGCTGACTGCCAAACCACATCAAAGGCTCCGAGCCTTGGCGCTGCATAGCCAACTTCGCATCGTCGAGAGACAGTCCGGTCCAGTCTGCGACTTGCTGGGGGCTGACATCGCCAAAGCCACGAAACTCAAAATCGTACCTTTGGCGAAGTTGGACTAAAATTTCACGCACTCGCTGATAATCCGCACCAATCACCTGATGCTGCGGCCCCTCACTGGCGGGGAGATGAATATAGGCTCCGTTCTCCGCGATAAAGGGCAAGTGACTGAGCTGCAAATCACGCTGCAAGGAAGAGACTTCGGCCGAGGTTTTACTGGTGGTGATAATCACCGGGATCTGGTGCTGGGCTAACCTCTCTAGCCAGCCTTGTGCCGGTTGCCAAGAGTAGCTGTCGTGATCGAGTAAAGAACCATCGAGATCGGTAAAAACGATCAAGGAATCATCAAGGTACGGCATTATTTCTCCTCAATTTCATTAAGGAACCGAATACAATCACGAATGATTATTTCGCTCCCTAATCATTCAGTATATACGGAAAATTCAGATTCACTGGGCGAGGGGCGACTCGCGAGAGCAAGGGAGAAAGGTTTCAGCAGCTTAAACCGGCCTCTTAGCGGCCACGGCACGGGACTGTTACTAAGGGCAAAATTAGGTAAACTAAGTGAGTAAACGGAGGGCGTTTAGATGAAAGATGATGAGCAACTCTTCAGTCAGGAAATGGCCGACGTCAGGCCGCTGGCTAGCGATAAACGCGTGGTTTACCTCAAAAGCGGCGGGCATCCGGCGGCAAAGAATAGCGTGGAAACCGAACCTGAGCGGCCAGAGAACACCTTTACCACCGGCTTTCTTGATATTCTGCCTTTTGATGAGCCGTTAGAGTACAAACAGAGCGGCGTGCAGCAGGGCGTGTTGGATAAACTGCGGGCGGGGAAATATCCGTTAGAAGCCAGTTTGAATCTGCTCAGAAAGCCGATCGAAACCTGTCGTCAGGAGCTGTTTAACTTCTTCTGCGAGTCACAAACTCACAGTTTACGCACGCTGCTGATTATCCATGGCCGTGGTCGCGACGATGACAGCCACGCCAACATTGTCAGAAGTTATGTCGCAAAATGGCTGAAGCAGCTCGATGAAGTGCAGGCGTTCAGCGTCGCGCTACAGCGAGACGGCGGGGCCGGGGCCTGTTATGTCGCGTTGAAGAAAACCGCCCAGGCTAAACAAGAGAACTGGGAACGCCATGCGAAACGCAGTCGTTAATTCCTTGTTTAAGTGACATGTCGTACTGTCCCAACACTTTTACCGCTTGCTCTGCAGGCGGTTTGTTTTTTAGCGAGCCAATTACATGTTCCATTCTAAGCGTTCCTCAATCTCGCTGGCATTAAGCCTGGCGGGAGTTATTGCCGGGGCAAGCCTGCTCTCATCCTGTGACAACGTCACTAATTCGTCGAAAGATGCGCTGGTCATCGACGGCAAAACCATGGGGACTTTCTACCGGGTTAGCCTGCAAGGCGTGGATAAGAGCCGCGAACCCGAGCTGCGTAAGCAGATTGAGGCGCAGCTGGCGGAAGATGACCACGAGATGTCGACCTACAAAGAAGACTCGGTGCTTTCACGCTTTAACCAATATCTGGGTACTGCGCCGCAGCCCATCAGTGCGGGCATGGCCGACGCCATTGTTACCTCGCTGCGCGTAGGGCAGAAAACCGGTGGTGAGATGGATATCACCGTCGGGCCATTGGTCAATTTGTGGGGCTTCGGCCCGCAAAAGCAGCCCACCAAAACGCCGACCGAAGAGCAAATTGCCGCCGCGCGTCAGGAGATTGGTTTACAGCATTTGAAAGTGATCCAGCAGAGTGACGGCCAGTATCTGCAAAAAGATATGCCAAACATGTATGTCGACCTGTCCACCGTGGGCGAAGGCTACGCCACCGACCATTTGGCGCGTTTGATGGAAGCTAACGGCATTAGCAACTATCTGGTGTCCGTCGGTGGTGCCGTGGTATCTCGCGGGCACAACCCGAAGGGCAATCCTTGGCAGGTGGCGATTCAGAAGCCGACGGATAAAGATAATGAAGTGCAGGCCATTGTGGATCTACAGGGCATGGGCATCAGCACGTCGGGCAGTTATCGCAACTACTACGAGCTGGACGGTAAGCGCCTGTCGCACATCATTGACCCGGCGACCGGCCATCCGATCACCCACAAACTGGTTTCCGCCACGGTGATTGCCTCTACCGCGCTGGAGGCCGATGGTTGGGACACCGGGCTGATGGTGCTCGGCACCAAAAAAGCCATGGCATTGGCCGAGAAAGAGCATCTGGCGGTGTACCTGATCACCAAAACTCCGGAAGGCTTTGAGGTGCACATGACCCCGCAGTTTAAGGCGTATTTGCGCGATCCTGAGTAAGCTAAGGTAGTGGATTTACTCCTCAGAAGCCGGGCGGCTGCACGATTTCCAGGAACCTTATTTAGTTTCTATTCTGGCGCTGATGGGTATGAATGACGTCAGCGTGATCACCGCCGAAGGCGTCAGCACGAGCGCCATTGGCCGGGAAACCGCGCTGGAGAGGGCACGTCAGTCGCTGCGCGAAGCTATAAGTGGCGAATGACAGGCAAAAAATAGGGCGCGAATCGTCTGACTCGCGCCCTGATGTTGTGACGTAAAGTTTTACGCCGAGTGCTTACCGGCGCTTATTAGCTCGAACAGCGCCACGGTGCGCGACGGGCAGATGTATTCCCGGCCAAAATCAAAGTTGTGCTCATTGACATCATCCGGCTGGAAGGTGTCAAAAATGTGCCGCCAGCTCTCGCCGTGAGCCACCGACGGTAAGGTGAACACCACCTCCTCATGTGAGGCGTTAAACAACAGCAGCACGGTACTTAGCGAGCCGTAGCGCAGCAGGCCAGTCGGCTGGGCGCGGCCATCCAGCAGCATGGCGATGCTTTTGGCATGAGGATCGGCCCAGGCTTCGTCAGTCATCTCCTCACCACGCGGCTGGAACCAGCTCACATCCTTCACATTCAGCTTTTCATGCACGGCACCCGTCAGAAAACGCCCACGGTGCAGAATGGGGAAACGCTTCCTCAGCGCAATCAGCCGATAGGTAAAGAGGATCATCGACTTGCCTTTATCCTCAATGTTCCAGTTTACCCAGGCGATGTCGGTATCCTGACAGTAGGCGTTGTTGTTGCCGTTTTGCGAGCGGGCGAATTCATCGCCCGCCAGCAGCATCGGCGTGCCCTGTGAGAACAGCAGCGTCGCCAGCATATTGCGCATTTGCCGCAGCCTTAGCTCATTAATCGCCGGATCGTCAGTCGGTCCTTCAACCCCGTAGTTGGCGGAAATATTGTTATCGCTGCCGTCCTGACCATCTTCACCATTGGCCTCATTGTGTTTGTTCTCATAAGAGACTAAATCGTTGAGGGTGAAACCGTCGTGGGCGGTAATAAAGTTCACCGAGGCGTAAGGCTTGCGCCCGCGGTGGTTAAATAGGTCGGCAGAACCAGAGAGCCGGGTGGCGAATTGCGCCAGCTGGCTTTCGTCGCCACGCCAGAACTTGCGCACGGAGTCGCGGAAACGGTCATTCCACTCGGTCCAGCCGGGAGGGAAGCCGCCCACCTGATAGCCGCCAGGGCCGCAGTCCCAAGGCTCTGCTATTAGCTTGCACTGGCTGAGCACCGGGTCCTGACGGCAGGTGTCGAGGAAGCCACAGCCTTCATCAAAACCGTAACTTTCACGCCCCAGAATAGTTGCCAGGTCGAAGCGGAAACCGTCAACCTGCATCTCGGTCGCCCAGTAGCGCAGGGAGTCAGTCACCATTTGCAGCACGCGCGGATGGCTCAGATTCAGGGTGTTGCCGGTGCCGGTGTCATTGATGTAATAACGCTTATTGTCCGGCATCAGGCGGTAGTAGCTGGCGTTATCAATCCCTTTGAAAGAAAGGGTCGGGCCAAGCTCGTTGCCTTCCGCCGTATGGTTGTAAACCACGTCGAGGATCACTTCAATGCCCGCCGCGTGCAGGGTGGCGATCATCTGTTTGAATTCGTTCACCGTGTGGGTCGCCATGTATTGCGGGTGCGGCGCGAAGAAACTCAGGGTGTTGTAGCCCCAGAAGTTGTGCAGCCCTTTCTCCTGCAAGTGGCGGTCGTCGGTAAAGGCGTGGATCGGCATCAGCTCTACCGAAGTCACGCCCAGTGACTTAATGTAATCAACGATTTGCGGGGTGCTCAAGCCTGAGAAGGTACCGCGCAGATGTTCTGGCACCGCCGGATGACGCATGGTGTAGCCGCGCACGTGCGTTTCATAAATCAGCGTCTCTTCCCACGGAATATGGTTCTTGCGCGATCTGGCCCAGGAGAAGGCCGGGTCAATCACGCGGCACTTCGGCAAAAATTCGGCGCTGTCGCGATTGTCGAGGTGCAGGTCCTTTTTGTCGCTCTGCATGTCATAGGCAAACAGCGCGTCGTCCCATTTCAGTTCGCCGACAATCTGCTTGGCATAAGGGTCGAGAAGCAATTTGGCCGGGTTGAAACGGTGACCGTTATGCGGGTCATAAGGCCCGTGCACCCGGTAGGCATACAGCAGGCCGGGGCGGGCGTCGGGCAGATAACCATGCCACACCTCGTCGGTGTATTCCGGCAGTTCAATCACATCATATTGCTCGCCTTCATCGTTGAACAGGCAGAGTTCGACTTTGGTGGCATTAGCAGAGAACAGGGCGAAGTTGACGCCCAAACCGTCCCAAGTGGCGCCCAAAGGCACGGGTAAACCTTCCCGGACCCGCGTTTGGTGCCCCGAGTCGAAACTTTTGACGATTTCACCATCGCTGTAGGGATGAATGATCCTGACGCCACCCTCATCCACGGCGACATTCACTTGCTTGTGAGGCGCGGTGGAGGGCTTGGCGGCTGGGGTTTCGGCGGAAGTTGTGGATTTAGGGGATGCTTTTTTTGCCATTCTTAACGTCACTCCTGAACAGGGAAATCAGAATAAAACCTGAAGGAACATTGAGCGAAGAACATCAGCGGCAGATAAAGCCGTGTGCACGAAGCCTCGATTGAGTGTAGACCTTGATGCAATTTTTTACCTTTTAAGCCTCTGATAATGCGCTTATTGGCTGTACAAGGCTGTGCCATTCGCCGATAGTCAAAACCATAATCAAAACCTCTTTAAGCCAATATTCGTTGTTTAATCAGGAGCTATCATGAATGTCCCGCTGCTAAGTCATGTCCCACTCGAAGCCGGTTATCCAGAACGTTTTGCAGCCGCAGGCTTCCAGCTGCATTACGCCATAACTCCGGAAAGCCGGGCGAATCTCGACCCTGCCGTGGCCGAGAGCATCCGCGCCGTATTGACCATTGGCACTATCGGGCTGACGGGCGAAGAGATGGATAAGCTGCCGAATCTGGCCATTATCTGTGCTCAGGGCGTGGGCTATGAGTTAGTTGACGTGGCCGCCGCGAAGCAGCGCGGCATTGTGGTGACTCACGGTCCTGGCACTAATAGCTCGTCGGTGGCAGACCATACGCTGGCGCTGATGCTGGCGATCACGCGCCAAATCCCACAGATGGATGCCAAGGTGCGCCGCAGCGACTGGACCCGCGCCGGTACTGACGTCGGCGGCATGTTTGGCAAAAAACTCGGCATTCTCGGGCTAGGCAATATCGGCGAACAAATTGCCCGCCGCTGCGCCGGTGGCTTCGACATGGCGGTCGGCTACCATAATCGCAATCCACTCACTGACAGCCTGTGGCGCTATTTTGACAGCCTGCACGGCTTGGCAGAGTGGGCCGATTATTTAGTCGTCGCCACGCCGGGCGGTCAGGGCACCGCCAAACTGGTAGATGCGTCAGTATTGCGCGCCTTGGGCGAGAAGGGCTTCTTAATCAACATCTCCCGCGGCAGCGTGGTCGACACCCAAGCCTTGGTTGCCAGCTTGTCGCAGGGTGACATCGCTGGCGCAGCGCTGGACGTCATTGACGGTGAGCCAAAAGTCCCGGAGGAGATCATCCCGCTGACCAATCTGGTGATCACTCCGCACATCGGCGGGCGCTCTCCCGAGGCGATGAACAACATGATGACGTTGGTGATCGACAACCTGCTGGCCCATTTTGGCGGCACGCCGGTGCTGACCCCCGTCCGTGCCTGACTGAAATCAGCCGCCATTTCTTAACGCCGGTTTCCGGCGTTTTTCTTTTCTTTAGTCGGAAAAAGCATAAGTAACCGTTTTTTCGTATTTGTCCTGCGCAGCAACAGGCCGTAACAATAGTGCTACGCACAAAAGATTTACGCACATTTACGAACTTCAAGAGGCAGAAAACGGTGAATTTCCAACAGCTAAAAATCATTCGCGAGTCGGCGAGATGCAACTACAACCTGACGGAAGTTTCCAACATCCTGTTTACTTCTCAGTCGGGCGTGAGCCGCCATATCCGTGAGCTGGAAGATGAGCTGGGCGTGGAGATATTCATCCGTCGCGGCAAGCGCCTGCTGGGATTGACCGAGCCGGGTAAAGAGCTGCTGGCTGTCGCTGAGCGAATTCTGAATGAGGCGCAAAATATTCGCCGTCTGGCCGATGTGTTTTCTAAGGAAGATGCCGGGGTTCTGACTATCGCCACCACCCACACTCAGGCGCGCTATAGCTTGCCGAAGGTGATCAAGGCGTTCCGCGCTATTTATCCGGGCGTGCGCCTCGAGCTGCAACAGGGGTCACCGCAGGAAGTGTTGGCGATGCTGTTAGGCGGGCAGGCGGACATTGGTATCGCCAGCGAAAGGCTGATCAACGATCCAGCCGTCGCCGCTTTCCCTTATTACCGTTGGCATCACTCGGTGGTAGTGCCTAACGATCATCCGCTAATTAACCAGCAACCGTTAACCTTGCAACACCTGAGCGAGCAACCGTTAATCACTTATCGTCAGGGCATCACAGGCCGTTCGCGCATTGACGAAGCCTTTAACCGCGCGGGCCTCAGCCCGGACATCGTGCTGAGCGCGCAGGACTCCGACGTGATTAAAACTTACGTCGAGTTAGGTCTGGGCGTGGGTATCGTCGCCGACAAAGCCTTTGAAGCAGAGCGCGACAGCGGCCTGACGCTCATCAACGCCGAACACCTGTTCGAAGCCAACACCGTCTGGCTAGGGTTGAAAAGGGCGCAGTTACAACGTAACTATGTTTGGCGATTTATCGAGCTGTGCAACCCACGGCTGTCAGTTAATGAGATTAAAGAGAAGGCTTTCGCACAGCCACAAGAGGAAGAAGTGGTTATTGATTATCAGATCTGAGGGGCTGCATCCCTGACCTGCTTGTTAAATCTTTAAATTCAAATTCAAAACCGTGGGCACCGGCCCACACCGGCAAGGGGGCGGCCAGTCGCCGCCGCCCCCTTGACCCTCGGGCTTTTCAACTGCGCGCTTCGCTCGTTAGGCGGACGTGTTTCAGGTACTTCAGTTATCCACCGCAAAATGTCGCCGCTTAGGCGGTGCCTTCGCTTCAGGCTTCGAGCCTAAGGTCTCGAACCGTTCGCTCAGCGCCATTTTTGACTGCGGTTTTGAGGCATTTAAACCGTGCCGTTTCAGA
>Ga0157370_10000499_pt1 | contig 48872 bp, 34 predicted proteins | sample C35metaG_FD_113463 | JGI IMG/M metagenome (GOLD analysis project Ga0157370, IMG submission 113463) | Corn rhizosphere microbial communities from Kellogg Biological Station, Michigan, USA - C3-5 metaG | ecosystem: Host-associated > Plants > Roots > Rhizosphere > Soil | place: USA: Michigan...
AAAAATGGCAGGAGGAAAATTAACCCCTAGACAGAAGATGATTAACCTGATGTATCTGGTTTTCATCGCAATGTTAGCAATGAACGTATCAAAAGAAGTTATTTCTGCTTTTGGTTTGATGAACGAAAAATTTGAAGGTGCAAATACAAGTTCAACAGAAACAAATGCAAGTTTATTAACATCTTTAGATCAAAAAGCTGCTGAGGCAAAAGGAGAATTTGCTATTGCTGCAGTTACAGCTCACAAAGTTGAAGCAATCTCTAAAGACTTTTACGATTATATCGGATCTTTAAAAACTCAAGCCGTTAAAGGATTTGAAGTTGATAAAGAAACTGGAAAAATGCCATACGAGTCTATGGATAGAGGTGATAACATTGACGACTGGTTTACAGGAGACGGTTACACTAAAAAAGGAAACGAAATTATCGCTAAAATCGAGAAATATAAATCAGATATTAAAGCTGCTTTAGGTACAGATAAAAAATATGCTGGTATTATTTCTGAGGTTGAGAAAAAATTTGATGTTTCTGACGTAAAAAACAAAGAAGGTATTAAAGAAAAATACTTAGCATACCACTTCAAAGGTTTTCCTGCAATTGCATCAGCTGCTAAACTTTCAGCTTGGCAGAATGACGTTAAGAAAACAGAAGCTGACGTTTATAACAGTGCTTTAGGAAAAGCTGCAGTTGCTGCTGCTTCTTACAGCAACTACCAAGCAATTGTTGTTTTAGATAAAAATGCTTACTTCCAAGGAGAAAAAGTTACTGGTAAAGTAGTTTTAGGTCGTTATGACGAAAACACAAAACCAACTTCATTCCAAGGTCCTGGACAAATCGTAAACGGACAAGCTGTTATCTCTTTAACTGCTGGAGGTGTTGGAGAACAAGATATTAATGGACAATTTACTTTCCTAGAAGACGGAAAAAATATTCCTTTAAAATTTAAAGGTACTTATGTAGTTGTTCCAAAACCAAATTCAGCTACTATCTCTGCTGATAAAATGAATGTTGTTTATAGATGAGTTGTTAACCCAATCTCTGTATCATTCGCTGGTGTAGATGCTAACAAAATTGTGGCAAGTGCACCTGGATTATCATCAGCTGGTAAACCTGGAAAATATAACATGAGCCCAGGTCAAGGTACTGAGGCTACAATTTCTGTAACTGGTACATTACCAAACGGAGATAAAGTTACAGATAAGAAATCATTCAGAATTAAAGGTATTCCTGGTCCAACAGGTACAATTAGAGGAGAAATGGGAGTTGTTAAAGGTCCTAAATCTAACTTAGAAATTGCTACTATTGGAGCTAAATTACTTGATTTTGATTTTGAAGTTGGTTTAGATGTTGTAGGATTTAATATGAAAATCGCTGGACAGCCTACAGTTGTTGTTAGTGGTAATAAATTGAATGCTCAATGTAAATCAGTTCTTTCTAGAGCTGGTAAAGGAGACCAGGTTACTATTTCTGAAATCAAAACTAAACTTGTTGGAGCTGGTAGTTATTTATTACCAAGAACTGCTCCGGTAATTTACGAAATACAATAATAAAGTAGTTTAGACTACGTTCAATATCTTATAACGATACCACGATGAAAGTAAGAAATTTTTTAATAGCTATTGTTTCTATCGCTGGAGGTTTTGCTTCTAACGCGCAATCTAATTTGCTTAATGCGAAGACTCCTGCTCAAATTGGACTTAAAACTCCTGCGCAGCTTATTTCAGATAATGATAAGCCTTTAGCTTACGGATATGTTGATGATAGAGATATCTTAATGGGAAAAACTACTTGGGAGATTATTGATTTGAATGAAAAAATCAACTTTCCAATGTACTTTCCTGTAGATACAGCTAATATTGGTTCGGATAGACGTTCTTTATATGATGTTTTGACGAAAGCCATTACAAAAGGCAAAATAACTGAAGTTTATTCTGATAGTTATTTCAATACTAAAAAATCTATGAAAGACATCCAGGGTGCTTTATCTCGTATTGATACTACAGATGCTGGTAGAGAGCTTATCAACCAATATCCTGATGACTATAAATCACGTGTTGTGAAGAAAAAAGTAGTTACAGGAACTGGTAAAAAGAAAGTTGTTACTTATGTAGATGAAACAGTTGGACCAACAAGAACAGTTCCTTCTGAGTATATCTTGAAACAAGATCTTACTTCTGCAGATGTTACACAATACAAAATTAAAGGATACTGGTATTTTGACAAACGTCAAAGTGAGTTGAAATATCGTTTACTTGGAATTTGTCCTGTAACTCCAGACGTTTATACAATGAATAGTGACGAAAAGGATTATATTGAGTTATTTTGGGTTTTCTTCCCAAATGCTCGTGAAGCATTGCATGATGCAAAAGCTTTTAACGACAATAACTCAGCACTTCCAATTTCATTTGATCAAATATTAAACTCTAGACGTTTTAATGCTGTAGTTTACAAAGAGGAAAACCTTTATGGAGACAGAGCAATCAGTGATTACATGAAAGACAACGCACAAAATCAATTGTTAGAATCTGAAAGAGTAAAAGAGAAGATTCGTAACTTCGAACAAGATATGTGGAATTACTAAGTATCTGAAAATAAAATATTTAAAAAACTCTTGCTATATTTGTAGTAAGAGTTTTTTTTATGTTTAAGATTTAAGTGTATTTCTGTTAAAAATAAATATTGCTCCCAATTCTTATTGCTTTTTTATTAAATTTGCCTTCTGTAAGAAAAATAACAATAAACAATATAAACTTACGTTTAATTTCTTATAATATGTATCATGATGAAAGTAAGAGATTTTTTAATGACAGTTTGTGCTGTCATAGCTGGATTTGGTGCTAATGCACAATCAAATCTGCTTAATGCAAAAACGGCTGATCAAATTGGACTTAAAACTGCAGCACAGAATATTTCTGATAATGATAAGCCTTTAGCCTATGGTTATATAGATGATAGAGATGTTTTGATGGGGAAAACAGTTTGGGAAATTATCGATTTAAACGAGAAGATTAATTTTCCTTTGTATTTTCCTGTAGATACTGCCAATATTGGTCCTGATAGGCGTTCACTCTATGATGTATTGACTAAGGCTATTAGAAAAGGAAGAATAACTGAGGTCTATACAGATAGTTATTTCAATACCAAAAAGTCTATGAAAGATATTGAGGCAGCATTATCTCGTGTAGATACTACGGATGCTGGTAGAGAACTTATCAATCAATATCCGGATGACTACAGAACACGTGTTGTGAAGAAAAAAGTAGTAACCGGTACTGGTAAAAAGAAAGCTGTTACTTATGTAGATGAAACAGTTGGGCCAACAAGAACGGTTCCTTCTGAGTATATTTTGAAACAAGATCTTACTTCTGCAGATGTTACACAATATAAAATTAAAGGATACTGGTATTTTGATAAACGCCAGAGTGAATTGAAATATCGTTTGCTTGGAATTTGCCCGGTAACACCAGACGTTTATACAATGAATAGCGACGAAAAGGATTATATAGAATTGTTCTGGGTCTTCTTTCCGGATGCGCGTATAGTTTTGAATGAAGCAAAAGTTTTTAACGACAAGAATTCTGCGCTTCCCTTTTCTTTTGATCAGGTCTTAAATTCAAGACGTTTTAATGCAGTTATCTATAAAGAAGAAAACACTTATGGCGATCGAGAGATTAAAGATTATATAAAAGACGATGCACTGCATCAGTTATTAGAGTCTGAAAGAGTAAAAGAAAAAATACGCAACTTCGAAGAAGATATGTGGAATTACTAAAGACTTAAATCTAAAATTATACGAAAAACTCTTGCTACCTTTGCAGTAAGAGTTTTTTATTTTTATTACACTACACAATGCTTGATTATTTAATCGTCGGATCTGGATTAGCCGGAATTTCTTTTGCCGAAGCTGCTTTAAAGAACAATAAATCTATTTTAGTAATAGACAATATGTCTCAGGTATCTTCGAGAGTAGCCGGAGGATTCTATAATCCTGTTATTTTAAAGAGATTTAGCGAAGTTTGGAATGCACAGGAACAATTGGTTCTAATGAACGATTTTTATGATCGAATTGAAGACAAGCTCCAAACGAAGTTTAATTTCAAACTCCCAATATTAAGAAAGTTTTTTTCTATAGAAGAACAGAATAACTGGTTTGCAGCTTCAGATAAAAGAAACTTAGCCCCTTTTTTGTCTACAAAATTAATTTTCAAAAAATATAAAGGCATTGATTCTCCTTACGATTATGGTGAGGTTCTGCATACAGGTTATGTAGATACAATGTTGTTGTTAGATACTTATCGAGAGTATCTGCAAGAAAATGATTTACTTTTGGCACAATCTTTTGACTGGGGATATCTTGAGTTTTTTGATTTTGGGATTCAGTATAAAAATATCAAAGCACGTCATGTTATTTTTGCAGAAGGATTCGGACTGCATAAAAATCCATTTTTTAATTACTTGCCATTAGATGGAACGAAAGGAGAGATGTTTGTAATAAAAGCTCCTGGTTTAGACTTGGATGTTATTGTAAATACAAGTGTTTTTATCTTGCCTATGGGCAATGATTTGTTTAAAGTGGGCGCTACTTATAATTGGCAGGATAAAACAGATTTGCCAACTGCCGAAGGAAAACAGGAACTAATAGATCGAATACAAGAAATCATAACCTGCGATTTTGAAATCGTAGAACATTATGGTGGAGTTCGCCCTACTGTAAAAGACAGAAGACCTTTAATAGGAACTCACGAACAGTTTAAATCGCTCCATATTCTTAACGGATTAGGAACACGAGGTGTTATGCTTGGACCTGCAATGGCCAAAGTTTTATATGATTATATAGAAAGTGAAGTTCCTTTAGATCGCGAAATCGACATTAAGCGTTTTCATAAAAGATATTTAAAGAGCCTTAGCTCTGACCGGCCTTAGGATCATACGAAATAAACATGTTAATGTATAAATTTCTGGAAAGCCTAAGTACAAACGGAAATAATAGAATTAAGGTAATAACTATAGCAATAAACGATTGTTCTATGCTTGCTCCAAAAAATACAAACGAAACAATAAAGGCTGCGATTCCAACAGCGACATTTAAACCGTAACTTACATACATTGCCCCATAAAAGAACGATGGTTCAATTTGATATTTTAAACCGCAGTGACTGCAATTTTCGTTCATTTTTAGAACTTTAGTCAAATGAAGCGGATTTCTGTCTGAATACATGCTTTCTTTTTGGCATCTTGGACAACTTCCTGTTAAAATACTATTTAGTTTCGATCCTTTTTTCAACATTATTATAAGGTATTATTGGATATACTCTTGCAGAGTTTTTCTTTTTAAGGAGTAATTTTCTTTTTTTAGTAAAGGAATATTACGTGTAAATCTTTTAAAGCAGAATAATACAAATATACCTATTTTGTTGGAACTATTAGTTGAATAGGAAGTTAGTTTTTTTTGAGTTTTGGTAAAACAATAAACCAGAATATCCGTTTTGGAGTAAGGATTGTAAAGGCATATTTTGCATTTTAATCTTTATTGCCAATTTAAATAAATCGTCCAGAGATTCTAAAAATAATGATTAACGGTTTGTAAGAATCAATATTTGTTTCAATGACATGTTAATCGTAATATTGCGCGAAATGAAAAAAACTTCTATAAAATAAACAGGTAGAACCATTAGGCTTACAATAGCTCATAAATAATTTACAATTTAATTAATATTTAAAAATGAATCAACACCCTATTTTTTCAGAACATCCTGGTTTAATAATAGTATTTGCGGTTGCAGTAGTAATCATGCTGTTGTTAGATTTAGGAATCTTCAACAAGAAAAGTCATGTCGTAACCAATAAAGAAGCTATAACATGGTCATTGGTATGGATAAGTTTAGCAATGATTTTTAGTGGTTTGATTTATCATTTTGCAGGAGACGCTAAATTTTATGAATTTCAATCGGCTTATTGGATAGAGAAAGCACTTTCTGTAGATAATCTATTTGTATTTATATTAGTTTTTAAATTTTTTGATGTTCAAAACGAAAACAAACATAAAGTACTGTTTTGGGGTATTATAGGAGCCTTGGTTTTACGAGCTATATTTATATTCTCAGGAGCATTCTTAATAGAACTTACGTATCTAAACAAACTATTAAGTCTTGTTGGAGTAGAAGGCTTCAAATACGATATTAATTTAATCATGACAGCCTTTGGATTGTTCCTTGTTTATGCAGGAATTAAATCTTGGTCTGCAGGAGATGAAGATGACGAAGAAGATTACAACAATACAAGAGGAGCGAGATTAATTAGAAAATTTTTTAATGTTTCGGATAAGTACGACGGAAATAAATTCTTCACCTACGAAAACGGAAAAAAACTAGCAACACCGCTTTTAGTAGTGGTAACAGTAATCGAGTTTACAGATTTATTATTTGCAGTAGACTCTATTCCGGCGATTTTCGCAATTTCAAACGATCCATTTATTCTTTATACTTCTAATATTTTTGCCATTTTAGGATTAAGAGCCTTGTTCTTCTTATTAGATAACTTCATTCACTTATTTAGTAAATTACAATACGGGCTGGCCATTATCCTTTCATTCATTGGTGTTAAAATGATTATTGCTCCATTCTACCATATAGATTCGATTTATTCATTGATCGTTATTGCAGGAATTTTGGTGATATCAGTAGTATTATCAATTTTATTACCAGAGCCACAAGAAGTAACCGAGGTATAAAAAAGGAAGAAAAACGATTTATAAAAACGGGTAGAAGTCTAAAAGATTTCTACCCGTTTTTTATAATTATTGGTGTTGAAACAAAAGAACTTAAGCAATAAAAAAGGATTTTTTATCCTCAAAAAGCCTTGTAATATTTGTTTTTAGAACGACAGTCGAAACTTAAATTAATTGTCATACTTTTGCACTTTCAAAAAGTAAAGCAAATAAGGCGTTTATAAAACCTTTCCAGCTTGCCACAATAGTTACACATTATGCTTAATATACACAATCTTTCGGTTTCTTTTGGAGGAACATATTTATTTGAAGAAGTTACCTTTCGTTTAGGTGCCGGCGACCGCGTAGGTCTTGTTGGTAAAAACGGAGCAGGTAAATCGACAATGCTAAAAATGTTAGCAAGAGATTTTGCTCCTGATTCCGGAGTTATTTCTCAGGAAAAAGATATCCGAATGGGTTTTCTGCGTCAGGATATTGATTTTGAACGCGGAAGAACAGTATTAGAAGAAGCGTATGAAGCCTTTACAGACATTAAAATTGTAGAGAAAAAATTAGAAGAAATCAACAATCAATTGGTTACCAGAACCGATTATGAAAGCGAAGAATACGGACAAATCATCGAAGACTTATCTGATTACACTCATCGTTTTGAACTTCTAGGAGGTTACAACTATGTTGGAGATACAGAGAAAATTCTTTTAGGACTTGGTTTTAAAAGAGAAGTATTTAACAACCAAACCGAAACATTTTCAGGAGGTTGGAGAATGCGTATCGAATTAGCAAAATTACTATTACAGTCAAATGATGTATTGCTTCTGGATGAGCCAACCAACCACTTAGATATCGAAAGTATCATTTGGTTAGAAAGTTTCCTGCGCAATTATCCCGGAGTAGTCGTAATTGTTTCGCACGATAAAATGTTCCTAGATAATGTTACAAACCGTACAATCGAAATCTCTTTAGGAAAAGCATACGACTTTAATAAACCTTATTCTCAATATTTAGAATTGCGTCATGAAATTCGTGAAAAGCAATTGGCAACTCAAAAAAACCAAGCTAAAAAAATTGAAGAAACAGAAAAATTAATCGAAAAGTTCCGTGCTAAAGCTTCAAAAGCCTCGATGGCGCAATCGTTAATTAAAAAGTTAGATAAAGTAGAAAGAATCGAAGTTGATGAAGACGATAATTCAGTAATGAATATTTCTTTTCCGGTTTCAAAAGAGCCAGGAAAAGTTGTGATTGAAGCAGAAAATGTAACAAAAGCATACGGTGACAAAACGATTCTTAAAGACATTAGTTTATTAGTAGAAAGAGGAAGCAAAATTGCTTTTGTGGGGCAAAATGGACAGGGGAAATCAACTTTCATTAAAGCACTTGTAAATGAGTTTGAGTATCAGGGAAATATAAAATTAGGTCACAACGTGCAATTGGGGTATTTTGCTCAAAATCAGGCAGAATATCTTGATGGAGAAATCACGTTGTTACAAACAATGGAAGATGCCGCAACAGACACCAACCGAATGAAAGTTCGTGATATGTTAGGATCATTTTTGTTCCGTGGTGATGATGTTGAGAAAAAAGTAAAAGTACTTTCAGGAGGCGAGCGTAACCGTTTGGCTCTTTGTAAGCTATTATTACAGCCAATTAACGTATTGCTGATGGATGAGCCTACGAACCACTTAGATATTAAATCTAAGAACGTTCTAAAAGCGGCACTTCAAAAATTTGGAGGTACTTTGTTATTGGTTTCTCACGATAGAGATTTCCTGCAGGGGATGTCGAATATCGTTTACGAATTTAAAGATCAAAAAATCAAAGAATATCTTGGAGACATCAATTACTTCCTAGAGCAGCGTAATCTTGAAAACATGCGCGAAGTAGAGAAAAAAGATGTTGAAAAAGCCGTGGCACCAAAAGAAAACAATAAAACGTCATACGAAGACCAGAAAAAAGGAAAAGCACTTCAAAACCGATTAAGTAAAATCGAAAGTCAAATAAAACAATTAGAAAAAGATATTCAGCACGACGATAAAATGCTGGCTTCTAATTATGATAAACATATTGAAGATGCATCATTTTTTACCGCATACAACAAAAAGAAACAAGATCTGGACCAATTGCTGATAGATTGGGAAATCGTTCAGGAGGAGATTGATAGTTTTAACGCTTAGTTTAGTTTTCAGTCTCAGTTTTCAGTTTCTGAAACCTATATTTTAGACCTTTGTCGAAGTTTTAAGCTTTGACAAAGGTTTTTTTTAGGAGCTATTTCCAGCTTTCCGTTTCAAGTCCTCACTAAAAAACTATTTTTCTAAACCATAAAACGAGCTTCCGCTGGTCGCTGTTTTCTGGCAAGAAAAATTAGCTTTTTTAGTTCCGGGCTTTACACTTCAATCTGGGCTAGTGACTGTGTTTAAACGCTTTTTACGGAAACGTTTGCCCGCGAGAGGGATGGGAGCAAGCTACCGAAGTAGCGCGGACAGCCCGACAGCATTAGGGAAAGTGGGCGAATGAAGACAAAGTATGATAGCCCACTTTTCCTAATGCTGTCTCGCCCAAATAATAATGTTTTTAGATTTTAACAAATTACTTAATAATTCCAATAGATTTGGAATGCGCAATCGCTTCGCTGCTTTCTTTAAAATAGCAGACAGAAACGTCAAGTGATTCTAGATTTTTCATGATTTTTTTTACTTCCGTTTTTTGAGTTTTACCAGTCTGCCTAATGTAAACGGCAATTACAGTAACGGGAAATATTTTGCAGATGCGTTCGTATAAAACTGGATCGTGCTGCGAATCATCACCTAAAAGCACATATTTTAGGTTGGGATAAAATTCCAGCACATGTTTTATTTTTTCAAATTTATGATCGTGATTTCCTCTTCCGCTCATAAAGAAATCTGTTATTCCTCGTTTAATATCTTTTAATAGAATAACAGCTCTTGGAAGCTTATGTATTTTGGTGAATTTTACAATAAATCGGTATAAATTCCATTCACTGCTCGAGACATAAAAAAAAGCATTTTCTTCGCCTTTATTGTTTCTTCCAGCCGAACTTAAAGCCTGATAATGGGTTACAACATCTTTAAAAACTTTTCGGTCGTTTACATTTTTAAAAAGCAAAATGTACATTTTTCTGAAGATATTCCGCGTATGCGAAATCAAAAAAGTATCGTCAATATCAGAAATGATGCCCAGATTTCCTTTATGCGGACGTATGAAACTGGCTTTAGAAGTAATGATTTTATTATCGTATTTTATACTCACTTCGTATTCTATCCACCCAAAAGGCGTTTCTATCTCAAGCGGAATACAAAATTTAAAATAACCATCGTCCAGCGTTTTGGTATGGATTTCGAGATTGCCGCATTTTAGATAAACATCAAAATTTTGAATTGTTTTTATTCTAAATTGATTAACAATCGAACGCGCATTTTTGAGGTTTTTCTTCTGGAAATCATATTCATATGTTCTTTTAAAAACATGCCCCATCACAATTAATTCCTCTTCATTGGCATAACCTCGATATAATTGTAGAATTGGTTTCATTAATTGCGTATATTTATAGTAGACTGTAAATTAATTATTTTAATTGGTTTTAAAAATAAAAATTTGAAAAAGAATATCATATTTGTTGTAAATCCTATTTCGGGAGACCTTGATAAATCAGATTTAATCGAGGCTGTACAAGAATTTGCAACGACAAATCATTTTGATCTGGAAGTTTATGAAACCACCGGAAAAAATGATATTAGAAAAATACAAGCCCTTTACGATCAATATAAGCCGGAACGAATTGTGGTGGCCGGAGGTGACGGAACTATTAAAATGGTTGCCGAGGCGATGGAAGAACACGATGTTATTATAGGGATTCTGCCAGCAGGTTCGGCAAACGGACTTTCGGTCGATTTGAATTTGCCTGCCGGAATCGAAGAAAACCTAAAAATTGCTTTTCTGCATCATTATATCGAAATGGATATGATTTGTATCAACGGCAAAAAAAGCATCCATTTAAGCGATATTGGTTTAAATGCTAATCTGGTTAAAAATTATGAGGAAAGTGATGTTAGGGGTTTTTGGGGTTATGCGCTGCAGGCCTTTACGACATTAACAGAATCCGAAGAACCTTTTGTAGCTACTATTTCGGCAAACAATAAAACGGTCGAACACGTGGCACGAATGATTGTAATTGCTAATTCTCAGAAATACGGAACAGGCGTAATTATTAATCCGAATGGTGCGATGAATGATGGAAAATTTGAATTGGTAATTTTAAAAAGTTTAGATCTGCTTTTAATTGGAAAAATTATCACCGGAAACATGCCAATTGATTCTGAAGATATTGTGATTATTTCGACAGATAAATCAGAAATAAAAACCGATTATCCAGTTCATTTTCAGATTGATGGTGAATATTGCGGTGCGCAAAGTTTGCTGGAAATTCATATTCTGCATAAACAGATGAAATTGGCAGTTCCTTAAGTTCTATTTAAACGGATTCCGTTCCTGCCATTCCGTTTTAGGTTCGAGATAATTAAAAAATCTGGCAATATTATGATTGATCAGCGCATTGCTGTGCGTAATTAAACCGTACATTTTTACCGGTTTTGCTCCAACGGAACTTTTTATTTCAAGAGCAGTTCTGGCAAAAACAATTTCTTTGAATCCTTTTTTGATAGAATATCCAATCATGTCGTATAACATATTTAAATACAGCATTTTTTCGCGCTGAATGCTTTCGTCATATCCTAAAAAATAAGTGTCCATTACATCGCCATTTTTTATCAAAGTATTAAAACCAACGAGTTTTTCATCTAAAAAATAACCATACAATAAGAAATCTTCTTTCATGATTTCTTTAAAAAAGCTAAAATGATTGCGTGCCAAAAAGAAGGTATTGAAAGGCGAATTTTTGGCTACATGAAAATACAAATCGTAAATAACATCTTCATATTTTCGAATGTCAGACAAAGACATTTGCTGTTTTTGAATTCCTTCGGCTTTTTTGCGTGCTCGCTTGTATTGATCTCTATATTTTTTTGAAAGGGCATCGATATAATCCTGTTCTGATTTCCAATTTTCATTGATTTCAAAAATCATATTGGGCTGCGTCGAAAAAGTATAGTTATTTTTAAATTCAGCTTGCAGTTGTTCAATTTCCTTTGCCGTAAAATCTTTTATACTGGTTATGTGAACTTTTTTTCCGCTTTCTTTTAAATCTTTTTTTAGCTGATTAATAGCTTTGTGAAGTGTTTTGATTGCCTTTGATTCTTTTACATTTTTATCAAAAGCAAAGGCATTTTGACCTGTAAGCATATTATTTCCAACGAATAATACATGCGAAGCAAAATTCTTGAGAGCAAAATTACGAACCGAAGTTTTTAAGCATTGGTCACGTTCTCCAAAAGATTCCAGTTTTTCGGCAAATAAAAATTGGGTTAAAACAATTCCTATTAGTTTTTCTTCTTTAAAAATACCAATAAAATGGCAGACCATGTTTACCGGACAAGAATTTTCCAGAACTTCAAGGTATTCACGCGTCAAAAAAATGTTATCTATGGCCAGCAAATTCCATTCTGAAGGCAGTAATGATGCGCTGTTGTAGAGTTTAAAAGAATAAGTTGTATTCAAAAGTGTGAGCTAATTTCTTCAAAATTAGATAATATTTATAATAACTTACTTTCTTTAAGTTATTATTAAGAAAAACCCGTTTGAGTTTTGGTTTCAAACGGGTTCTGTATGTTTAATTTATGCATATCCGCAGATAATACCGCCCATTAAAGTCAGTGTTACGATCCAGTATCCTGCATGTATTAAAATGTATCTCCATGATTTTCTTTCGAATAAACCATTGATTCCTACTATTGGCAGAGCAAAAAACAATCCTGATATAAAACCATGCAGCGCCCCGTGTTTAAAAGTGCGATAAGCTGTTCCGTAATCGGCCATAAAAGCAGCAAAAGAAGGTTTTGCGCTGGCAATTACAGGCGGACCGCCAACCATACCAACTGCTCCGGATTGATGAATAGTTAACGCCATTAATACCATCGTAATCATAAGCGAGAAAATGTAAGTAAGCCCGAAAATTTTGAGCATGCTTCCTTTTTGAAGTTCCTCCTGTGTAAGATTACTTTCTCTCATCCAGATCGTTCCAAATACTTTTGGGTGATACCAGATAAAGCCTACGACAAGAGTTACAATCGCAGAAACTAGTAATGCATAAAAGTTAAATTCCATAATATTAGGTTTTTATAATTAGTTACTTCAAAATTAATCAAAAAATAATAATACAGGACATAATTTAAAAACCAGAAAAATCGTACGATATTTTTATTTATCAACACTTTATCGACATTCGATGCTTTATATCTAGTAATTATTTAATTTTGATCTCAAGAAAAACATAACCCCCAAGTCTGTTATGAAAAGCTTAGCCACACTTTTTTTAGCATTTGTTTTTTCTCTAAATACTTTTGCAGATACTGTTTCGGATAAAGAGAAAGACGTGCTGATAAAACTATACCACGCGACGAATGGTTCGCAGTGGAAAATAAAATGGAATTTATCGTTGTCGGTTTCAACTTGGCATGGTGTTCATGCCGAAAATGGAAAAGTAACAGCCCTAAATTTGGCCGATAATAATTTGCAGGGCGAACTGCCTTTAGAATTTTTTGACCTTATAAATTTGGTTGCTGTAGACTTGCATAAAAATAATCTGAAAGGGGAATTATCAGCCGAAATTGGAAAGTTGAATCAGTTACAAATTTTATGTTTGTCTGATAATGAAATTGAAGGCACACTGCCCAATTCGCTTTATAAAATTTCGAATTTAAAAGTACTCCTTTTAAACAGCAACAAATTTTCGGGCAGTTTTAGTTCTGAAATTGGGAACTTAAAATATTTACAAAACCTGAGTTTGTTCGATAATAGTTTTGAAGGAGAGATCCCAAAAGAACTAGAAAAATTAAATAATTTGTCTGAGTTGAATCTTTCCTATAATAAGTTCAAAGGTTCAGTATCAAGAAACCTGACTTTGTTAGATTCTTTAAATATGACAATGTTTGATGATAACGGAAATCCGTTTTTGTTAGATGTAAATGAAGAAAGAAAAATAGAAAATATTACCGTAAATTAATCGTGCTTATGAATGAATTTTACTCGTTGAAACAAGTTGATTAAATATATTTAGTTAATTGTAAAAAAGCCGTAATTCGTTACGGCTTTTTTTATTTTTGGTGTTGAATTATTAAAAACTATAATTCATGTACAAATGTTTTTGGAGTGATGCCAAAATGTTCTTTGAATTTAGATGCAAAATAAGAGTGATTGGTAAAATTAAGCTGATCAGAAACTTGAGAAATTGAAAATTGTTTTGTTTCAAGCATTTCTTTGGCAAGAAGCAATTTATTTTCCATAAAAAAAACATTTGGAGTATCGCCGGTAATTTTATTAAAAAGAGTTTTAAACTTAGATTCAGACATATAAGCCTTTTCTGCCAGCACCTTTATGCTCGGAAAATGATTATGAACATTTTCTACTAAGTACATTTGTGTAGCAATAATAGCCGTAAGATCTGTTTTATCAACAGTTTGTATAATAATAGGTTTCTCGGCTATTTTTCTTAAAAAATTGGCAAGCAGCATATGCATAGTTCCGCTTAAGTAAAGATCGTAAATAGAACCTCCGGCTTCTTTTTTTCTTAAAGTATCTAGAATATGAAAACTGTCATTACTCATTCTGCCAAAACGTATCACAGTGTTTTCATTAGGATCAATTATTTTATCAATATTATCAAATATGATTTTATGCTTTGCTAAAAACTCCTTTATGAGGCTTTTTTTTATAAATATACAAAGTGCAAATATTTTAGTACCTGCATTAATATGAAAATCAGACTCTAATGAACTATCAAAAAGACACATATTATATTGCCATCTGGTTACATCATAGGTACGCTTATTAATATCAATTTTGGCATCCCCGTCTGTGAGATTATAATATAATGCGATAAAATCACTATTAGGATTTTTTTGAATAATGCGTACATCTTCATTGTATTGCACATTTACAAAGTAAGTTACAATTCCGTCTCCACAGTCTAAAAAATACCTGGTTCCGCCTTCTACTTCTTCGGGAATTTTGATAAAGTGATCCTCTACTTGTCCGCCCAACTGTTGTGCATAATGATCGATCCAATTCAGGTCTGCACCATAAAAATGTTCAATTGTTCTCACAGGAATATGATTTGTTTTTTATAAAGTTAACTTTTATTTGTTAATGTATTGATTTATAGTTGGTTTTTTGGTGTGTTTTAATCCGGAAGTATTTAAGGATAACAATATTTCATGACAGCTGAAATCTGTTTTTGCTGTATATAACAGAATTAGGTTAATTGTAAAAAAGCGTAATTCGTTACGGCTTTTTTTATTTGTAATAATATATAAATATTGAAATAATATTTAACTTTGGCCGAATAAATTTGGCTTTAGTTTTTAAAGGAGTCAATTTTTTTATAACTTTAAGTTTAAATTCAAATTAAAGATCAGAAGAAAAAATATTAACCTTTTTACTCTAAAATTATGACATTACAATATCAAGGTGAACAATACGGAAAGGCCGCTACATTTACATTAAGAATTATTGGAAACAACCTTTCAAAAAGCAGTTCTAACTACCAAATCGATTTATTAGTTGGAGATAAAAAAGTGCCTACTTTTACAAGTGAAATTCATCAAAGTCTTTCAAATTGTTTAAAAGAGATTTACTTATTTAGAAAACATAACGGGATTAAATTTGACGAATCGTCAGAGAAAATAACTTCTCTTTATGTTCCTTACGATAAGGTTTTATACAATTACAATAAATTTGCTTTGTTTAGAGCATAAGTTTTTTAAAAAATAGTATAAAGGCTGTTCAATTTTTGAGCAGCCTTTTTGGTTATAATTAGATTAATATTTTAATTATAAAATTCAATTCAGAATAAGATTTTAATACTTTAAAAAAAAAGTATAAAAGTAATCTAGATAAAACTATATTTGGCGCGTAAAAAATAATTTAATCCATTAAATAGATCTTGATTAGGTCTTAGTATAAAACCCCAAATATGCTCTTTAATTCTTTAAGTTTTGCAATATTTTTACCTGTAGTATTTTTATTATATTGGTTTGTTGCAAAAAAATCTTTGAAACTCCAGAATATTTTACTTTTAATTGCAAGTTATTTTTTTTATGCTTGTTGGGATTGGCGGTTTTTATTTTTACTTGTTTTTTCTACTTTATTAGATTATTACACTGGAATTAAAATGTCAGATACTAAAAATCAAAATATTAAAAAGTTTTGGTTTTGGTTTAGTATATCTGTAAACCTTGGTTTTCTTGGCGTTTTTAAATATTATAATTTTTTTGCGGCTTCTTTTGCTGATGCAGTTTCAAACTTTGGGCTTACTATAAGTCCTTGGACTTTAAAAGTAATTTTACCAGTAGGAATATCTTTTTATACTTTTCATGGATTGTCTTATGTAATTGATATTTATAAAGGCAGAATAAAAGCAGAGAAGAATTTTGTAGATTACTCTGTTTTTGTGAGCTTTTTTCCTCTATTAGTAGCGGGGCCAATAGAAAGGGCTACTCATCTTTTACCTCAAATAAAAAAAGAAAGGAATTTCGATTATTTAAAAGCGGTCGATGGATTAAAACAAATTTTGTGGGGATTATTTAAAAAGGTTGTAATTGCAGACCAATGTGCAGAATATGCTAATATAATCTTTAATGGTTCGACAGATTATTCAGGAAGTACACTTTTATTAGGTGCAATCTTTTTTACATTTCAAATTTATGGTGACTTTTCAGGTTATTCTGATATTGCAATAGGTACAGCAAGACTTTTTGGAATCGACTTACTGAGGAATTTTGCATTTCCATATTTTTCAAGAGATATAGCTGAATTCTGGAGGCGCTGGCACATATCTTTATCAACCTGGTTTAGAGATTATTTGTACATACCATTAGGAGGGAGTAAAGGAGGAAACTGGATGAAAGTTAGAAATACTTTTATAATATTTCTTGTTAGCGGCTTTTGGCATGGAGCAAATTGGACTTTTATTATTTGGGGCTTTTTAAATGCGTTGTATATAATGCCTTCTATAATTTTTAATACCAATAGAGCTAATCTTGACATTGTAGCTCAAGGAAAATATTTTCCAACAGTAAAAGAGCTGTTGTCTATGCTTCTCACTTTTAGTTTAACTGTTTTTGCATGGATTTTCTTTAGGGCAGAAAACTTAACGCACGCATGGGGAATAATCTCAAAAATATTTTCTAAAAGCTTGTTTCTTCATCCTAATTTTCACAAGGACGATGTTGTTAAGCCCTTAATGATGATATTAATCGTTTTCATGTTGATAGAATGGTTAGGGAGGGAAGAACAATATGCTATTGCCAGATTGGGTGTAAAATTGCCTAGAGCAGTGAGATGGGGTTTGTATTATTTAATTGTTATTGCAATCTTCTGGTTTGGCGATAATGAGCAGCAGTTTATCTACTTTCAATTTTAAGGTGATTATGATGAAGAAATTTATGTTATCCGTTTTATGGTTTTTATTGCCAATTATTATCCTTAATTTATTCACATTTAAATTTTATAATAATCCAGAAGGAGGAGATTTATTAAGATTGGGGTATATAATTGATTTATATCCTAATTATAGAGATATATTTTCTAAAGAGTTTGAAAATAAAATTTATTATACTCAAATTTCAGAGAAACCAAAGACTACAAAATTTGAAGTTTTGACTATAGGGGACTCGTTTTCCGAACAAGATTCTTTTGGGTATAAAAATTATTTGGCTAAAAATAAAAAGATACTGCACATTGATAGATTTCTATCTGATAATCAAATACAAACTTTGTATAGTTTGCTAAAAGGTGATTTCTTTGAGCAATATAATTTTCAATATGTAATTCTTCAAAATGTAGAACGCAATTTTATAAGTAATAGTAAAAAGTTTGATGCCAATAAAGTAATTACTTGCGATAAGCTTTATGATTTAATTGATTTAGATAAAGTAAAAGACAAAGTAGAATTTAATAGATTTAAATTTCCGTCGAACAGTATTTTTAAGTTTCCATATTTTACCTGCAAGTATTATTCTGAAAAGACATTTCTATTTGATCAGATGGTTTACAAAACTGAAATGTCTCAGAACTTTTTTTCGGTAGATAATAAAGAATTATTGTTTTTGAAAAATGATTTAGCTGCAATCGAAAATAATAATACGAAAGAGAATGTTGAAGAATTAAACAAAATTTTAAATGATATAAGTAATTTGTTGAAGAAAAAGGGGATCAAATTAATCGTATTGCCAGCTCCCGATAAATATGATGTTTATTATGATTTTATATTGGACAAAACTTTATTTCCGAAACCATTATTTTTTGATCACCTAAAAGAAATGCATAAGGAATATATTTACATCGATAGCAAAAGTGTAATCTCATCGAATCTTAATCGCAAAAAAGACCTCTATTTTTATGATGATACTCATTGGTCACCTTGGACATCTAAAATCATTGCAGAAGAAATAGAAAAAAAGATGAATTCAAATTAAAAAATAGTATAAAAGCTGTTCAATTTTTGAACAGCTTTTTTGCTTATAATTGGATTATATTTTAATTATAAAATTCAATTCATAATAGGATTTTACTTACTTAACATAATAACGACATCTTTAAAGGCTTATAACTCCGTGAATTTATTTTTATTATGTAAATAATTCCCACAAATTTATTTAAAATATTATTTTTGTTTTTTTTAACATGGAAATAATTACATCTTAAATGTCCCCAAATAAGCTCCTTTTTTTCTTTTTATTATTTATCTCAATTTCATATTCACAAAATAAACGTGCTGCTGTTATGGTGAATGCCAGAGCACAAAAAGATAAAATTTTAATTCGATGGGCTGTTAATTCTCCGGCCGAATGGCAGAAAGCCAACAAAAAAGGATTTGTTGTTACCAGAACAACAGTTCTACGAGACGGGAATGTGTTGTCTAAACCTGAAAAAACACTTCTAACTCCAAAACCATTAACTCCTGAACCGCTGGATTCCTGGATGGATTTGGTACAAAAGGACAATAACGTTGCTATTATTGCACAATCTATTTATGGCGAAAGTTTTGAAATATCGTCTGCTAAAGAAGGCGATTTGGCAAAAATAGTAAACATGGCAGACGAATTGGATCAACGATACACTTTTGCTCTATATGCCGCGGATATGAGTTTTACAGGCGCAGTAAAAGCAGGCTGGGGATTTGTAGATACAAACGTAAAGAAAAATGAGGTATATGCTTATCAGGTAAGTGTTTTTGAAAGTCCGCAGGTTAAAGAATCTTCTTATATGATTGGCTTAAAGGATTATAGTGAACTACCGGCTCCAACAGATTTTATTGCAGTTCCTGATGATAAAAAAGTACTGCTTTCATGGGATTATGAAACTTTTAAAAGAATTTATACTTCGTTTATGGTTGAGAAATCTTCTGATGGTATAAATTTTAGTCCTATAGCAGCAACTCCTTTAGTTAATCTAAACGATAAAGAGGACCATCAATCTAAAAATATGTATTATGTTGATACACTTAGTGTAAATAACAAAATCTATCATTACAGATTGTACGGAATAACTTCATTTGGAGAAAAAGGAGAATTTACGAAACCCATTACAGTAACAGGCGTTGAGGCAATCGTTACTCCGGCCAGACTTGTAGACTACAACATCATAAATTCAAATGAAGTTAATTTAGAATGGGATTATCCAAAAGAGTCAGAGGGTTTTATTCAAGGATATGAAATTAATCTGGCCAATAATGATAAAGGACCTTATAAAGTGGTTTCTAAAATTATCCCGCCATCAGAAAGAAAACTCAACTTTAAGGACAATTTATTTCCTTCAAATTATTTTACAATTTCTGTTGTTGGCAAAAATAATCAGAGACTAACATCTCAGAGTATGCTGGTACAGCCAGTTGATTCTATACCGCCTGCTAAACCAATTGGATTAGAAGGAGTAATTGATAGTTTGGGAACGGTTAGGCTGAAATGGAAACCAAATCAGGAAAAAGATTTAAGAGGATATCGAATTTTAAAAGCAAATAACACAGGAGAAGAATTTGTAGATATTTATCACCAATCATACGTAGGAACTGAGTACAAAGACAGCGTGAGTTTAAAAATGACCAATAGTAAAGTGTACTATAGAATTGCGGCCGAAGATATGCGTTTTAATATCTCTGATCCATCTGATATCCTTATCCTTGACAAGCCTGATAAAATTCCGCCGGCAGCACCAATTTTTAAAGATTACGAGAATAAAGACGGAAAAGTGCATTTAAAATGGATACGAAGCTATAGTGAAGATGTAGTCAGTTATAGTTTAAGAAGGAGAGAAAAAGGTCAGGAAAAATGGCAGGAAATTAAACAAATAAACGATACTATTCAGGAATTCACAGATGACAGGGTAGAGAATAGAAAAACGTATCAATATGCTATTTTGGCTAAAGATAAAAGCAATCTTTGGTCATCGTTAGATCATTCTACGGTAACAGTTAACGTATTAAATTTTACGCCCGTAAAAATAATTACATTCCTGCAGGGAACAGCCGACAGAGAAAACAAAAAAATAGTACTCTCTTGGGATTATGCAAAAAATAAAAGTAAAGTTATTGGGCTGAGTATTTATAAAAATGCAAAAGGAACCCCGCCGACTTTATGGAAAGAGTTGAATGGCAATATTTTTACTTTAGAAGATAAAAATTTAAAAATTAATCAGGAATACGAATATCATTTAATTCCAAATCTGGAAAGTGATAGTCCGGCAAAAGCAGAGACCTTAACAGTTATATATTAAGCCTATGAAGAAATTTTACCTATTAGTCATTTTATTGATCTGCGGATTTGGATTTGCTCAAGGAACACAGTATGTAATAAAAATTTCTAACCTTAGTTATTCAATTAATGCGGGGGTTAAAAATAGAACAAGTTCTAATATTAGAATTACAGTCCGTTTTAAAGATGGGACAAAGGCAGATCTTTATTATAGAGATATTCGTAATAATGGAGACAAAGAAGTTAATCTGGATGTAGCTTCTATTGTTAGAAATTCTAAGCCGGTTGCTATAGATTGTTATGCCTTTGTAAATTTTAGAACAGGAACAGATGCAGACGGTACAATATCAAGAAATGTTGATATGTTTTGCCCTAGTGGAAGTTTTAGCGGAAGTTATTCTCCAAGAATGTCTAATATAACTTTTAACTATAAAATTGAACCTAAATTTTATATTACCCGAACTGGCGACGACATTCTGCCTACACATTCCAAAAAAACGATGACCGCCACACCTGGTTATGATTCATATTATTACAGATGGCAGTACACCTTAATACCAAATGCAACTGCAACGCAATGGATAGATTTGCCACAATATAATACTTCGCCAAGTCTTACTGTCGATGCAGTAGATATTCTTGGGACAAATACCGGTTTAAATATTGGTAAGAATATATATATTAGAATAAAACCTTGTATAGAAACACCGGGGATTAGTACACTAATACAATATTCAATACGTGCATCTGCCCCAAAAGTTGTGTCATTTGAACCATTTCAGCCTAAATGTACAGATGAAAATAATGGTGCTGTAAAACTTGTTTTTAGCAGAGGCTTATTTGCCGGTGAAAAACTAAATTATACTTTGATTGATGCTGACACTGGAACTCCAGCAAATTACAATGGTGAATTAGCAATTGGCACAGATAAAACTGTTACATTAAATAATTTGCGTGGAGGGAAATATACCTTACAATTAATAGGATTTAAAGATGGATTAAATACTGCTATTAATGAAGATGTTTTTGATTTGACAACTTTTAGCATTATACCGCCTCCACCAGTAAATTTTACATTAGACAAAACAGATGTTGTGTGTAATGGAGCTGGAGATGGTACCATAACGATAAGCCCTACTGGAGGTACCCGCAATGTTACAGGCAATGATTCTTATTCAATAAATAAAGGACCTTGGACACCATTTCCAAATAATGAGGCTTATATTCTTAAAGAGGTAAAACCTGGAATTTATAAAATAAGAGTCAGGGATATGAATGGATGTGTTGCCAGAGAGCAATCATTATTAAATGGAAAGATCGTATTAGGAGAAGAAATAATTAAGGAGATAGAAATTAAACAGCCAGATCCATTAATAGTAGATTTTGAAGAACCAGTGCACCCAACTTTTTTTAATGCAAAAAACGGAAAGTTAAAAGCCATTGTAAAAGGCGGCACAATAGATGGAAATAAATATTGGTATGAATGGAAACATAGTGATGGAACACAATATCCTACTACAACTCAGTATGACGCCGTTAATAAAACATACACCATAACATTAACGGGTGCTCCTGCTGGAGAATACAAATTAACAGTACGAGATAAAAATTATAATGCAGCAACAGTTAAAACAGGTTGTACAATTTTTGAATCAAAACAAGTTTTAATAGAGCCGGCTAAAATTGAAATTGTTTTAGAAATACAACAGCCTATTTCCTGTAATTCAGAAAGCTTAAATCCGGTTGGAAATGGAGATAAAGCAGCAGATGGAATTTTAAAAGCAACTGTAAAAGGTGGTATGGTATACACGGGAACTGATAATGGCGGACAGCCATATAAATTTATCTGGTCAAAGTATAATACTGAACAAGCAAAATGGGATTTATTAGAAGATTTTAAAACAAATACTGCGACTGGTCTTTCAGAAGGAAAGTACTCTTTAAATGTTGAAGATGCTAACGGAATAGTACAAGGAACTTATAATGAAATAGAGTTAGTAACTGCCGTTCCGGCCGTGCAGGATATTTTAGAGCCAAATAAATTAGAAGTTTCTTTTAGTCTTGGAAATGTTTCTTGCCACGAAGGAAATAACGGATGGGCAACTGCAGCTGTAATTGGAGGAGCTGGGTCTTATAAATATAAATGGTTCAATACGGGCGGAGCAACTATTGCCGAAAATAAGGCATCAAATTTAACTGCCGGAACATATACTGTTGAAGTTACGGATAAAAATGGATGTTATACTACAGCAGAAGTTGAGATAACGGAGCCTTTAGACGCTGTGAAAATTGTCTATGAAGAAATTTTTACACCTACTTTTTCAGGAGCTACAAATGGTAGAATTGTTGCCAAAATAACAGGAGGAACACCTAATAAAGTTACAGGTTCTTATCATTATGAATGGAAAAATAAAGAAGGTAATGTTCAGGCCGCAACGGCTCAAATAGTTAATGGGGTTTTTACAATTACCCTTAATGGTGTTCCTGCCGATACTTACTATTTAACAATTAAAGATGAAAATTACAATGAAGTAGCGAATCAAATTGTTAACTGTTCCGTATTAGAGTCTGAAGTTAAATTAACAGAACCCGACCCTTTAAAAGTAGTTTTTGAAATCGTTCAAACTATTTCATGTAATGTAAATAATGAGTTTGGTGATGATAAAGACACAACTCCAAATGACGGACAACGTGATGAATCTCAGGATGGAATTTTGAAAGCGCACGTAACAGGAGGAACGCCGCTCGCATTAGATAAAAATGATGGATTGCCATACTATTTTTATTGGAAAAAACAGCAGGCTGATGGTTCGTGGCTTGCTTTACCAAATATTAAAGGCGAAACAGCATCAAATCTCTCTCACGGAAATTATGCACTTAATGTAAAAGACAGAAACGGAATTGTTTTAGGAACTTATGTAAACAATTTACTTGTACAAGAAATAGATGTTACACAATTAATGCAGCAACCTCCAAAATTATCGGTAAGCATTACCAAAGGTGATGTTTTCTGTAACCAAGGAAATGATGGCTGGGCCAAAGCAAATGTAGTGGGAGGAACACCTCCTTATGAATACAAATGGTCTAATGGTGTAGAAATCGACGAAAATACGGTTTTGAAAGCAGGAATATATTCAGTTTTAATTACAGATTGGAAAAAGTGTACAACATTTGAAAGCATCGAAATTAAAGAACCTAAAGCGCCATTAACGATAGCTTATAAAGAAGTTGTTAATCCGAGTTTTTACAAAGCTACAAACGGAAAAATTGTAGTAGAAGTTAAAGGAGGAACTATAGCAGCAGACAATACATATTGGTTTGAATGGAAAAATAGTAAAGGGATAGTACAAACTACCACAACAACTAGTTTTGCGAATGATATTTATACCATTTCCTTAAACGGACTTGGTGAAGAAACGTACACACTAACTGTTCGTGATGCGAATTACAATGCAGCAACAAATAAAGCAAGCTGTACGGTAGCAAATTCTGTTACAGCCTTAGACGATCCAGATCCGCTTGAAGTTACTTTTGAAGTAATTCGTACTATTTCTTGTAATGTAAATAATGAATTTGGAAATGAAACGGATGCTAAGCCTTTAGATAATCAAAGAGATGAATCACAAGATGGAATTTTAAAAGCTCATGTAAAAGGTGGAATTCAACTGTCGGCAAGTAAAAATAATGGGCTGCCATATTACTATACATGGAAGAAAAAACAAAAAGACGGCTCGTGGGCTCTTTGGAACAATACAGGTGAAACAGCAGAATATCTTTCTGAAGGAACATATGCCTTAAATGTTGAAGATGCTAACGGAATAAAACTGGGAACTTACATTAATAACGTTTTAGTTCAAGAAAAAGATGTAGAGAAATATATTGCGCAGCCAGATAAACTAAATTTAAGTTTTACCAAGTTTGACGTTGGTTGTACGACTGGCGATGACGGCTGGGCAGAAGCACACGTAACAGGAGGAACTCCGCCTTATACTTACGAATGGACAAATGGAGCCACAACTTCAAAAATAGAAAACATTACTACAAACAATTATTTTGTAATGGTAAAGGATGATAAAGGATGTGTGGTTCAGGGAAGTGTTTTTGTAGGAGATCCTAACGGAATATTTACTACAGAAACAGTCAAAGATCCTATTTGTTATAAAGGTAATGATGGTTCTATAGAACTGAATGTTACTGGAGGTAACTTGCCTTACTCTTATTTATGGAATACAGGAGCGGTTACCAAAGATTTAAACAATCTTACAGCAGGTAATTATGAAGTAGCTATAACATGTCCTGATTGTTGTGTTTACAAGAAAAAATTTGTTTTAAAAGATCCTGAGCCAGTTATTGTTAATGTTGGTTCAGACAGGACTTTATGCAGTGAACAAAGTGTAGATTTAAACGCTTCAATAGCAGATCCGAAAGCGCAATACGGCTGGACATCTACAAACGGATTTACCTCAAATGAAGCAAAAATCAACGTATCAAAAGCAGGAACTTATCATGTAAAAGTGACTTCGGCTTTAGGCTGTATAGGCGAAGACGAAATTGTGATTAAGACAAGTCAGGCAGCAATAAGCTCAGAGTTTTTATTGAGTTCACAAGCCTATTTAGATGAAGAAGTAATTTTGGTTAATACAAGTAATCCTTTTGGAGAAAGCACGGATTGGGTTATTCCTAATGGAGTAAAAATCGTAGAGCAGAAAGAAAAATTTATAACACTAAAATTTGATGCGGTAGGTGTTTATTCAATTGGTTTGCAGCAAACACAAGGAGAATGTTATGCAGTATATACCAAAAATATTACGGTTGAACAGCGAAGTACTTTACCTAACACAGGAACAGCATCGCAATTTATTGTAGACTTTATTGTAACCCCAAGTCCAAGTGATGGTAATTTTAAAGCAATTGTAAATTTAGAAAATAACAGTGCCATAAATCTAAGACTGTTCTCGTCTAGCGGACAAAATACTATGATTCAGAAACAAGAATCTGGAAAGAAAAAATATGAAGTAGATTTTAATACCTCATTATCATCCGGAATATATGTTTTAGTATTAGAGACAGGACAGCAAACATTGGTTAAAAAAATTATCATCTATTAAAAAAATGAAGAACCTTTTCAATAGCATTTACATATTTGTTGTATTTCTGTTTTTTAATGTATCTGGATATGCACAACTATATCCAGTTCAGTTAACTCCTATTTTTAATAGTCCGTATAGCGTCAAAATATCTGATTATGCAACTAGTATGGATACTAAATTGCAGCTGCTGATCAACCCAACGGATATTACTATATCGCAAAGACGAGTACGCTTAAAGTTGTATATACAAGGCAATGGACTTAATATACAAAGCAGTGATTTTGCACAAGAACAACGGCCAATATTCATTAATGGAGGCGAACTGCAAACGTTAACCAATGTTGATATAGCATCACTTTTCAGGTTAGAAAATCTACAAGGAATTTCTCCGGCACAATATGCTAATCCTTTGCCAGAAGGAATGTATAATTTTTGTTTTGAGATGTACGATTTCGCAACCAATCAAAAGATATCGCAAAAAAGCTGCGCCGGTTTGTATTTGATATTAAACGATCCTCCAATATTAAATACACCGCAGAAAAACGAACAAATTGCTTCGACGGAATTTCCTAATATTTTATTTACCTGGACGCCGCGTCAGATTAATGCAACAAATGTTTCTTATAAATTTGAATTAAAACAGCTTTTTGATCCAACACTAGATCCGCAGATTGGATTTCAAATGGCTCCAATTTTATATGAAGAAACCCTTTTTGGTACCGCATTATTATATAATCTGAGCATGCCAATTCTTACTCCGGGACTTCGTTATGCGTGGAGAGTAAGAGCAGTTTCAACTACAGGACTTTCAGAGAATGCTGTTTTTAAAAATGATGGATATAGTGAAATTTATTCCTTTAAATATACTGCTTCCTGCGCGGCACCTACATTTTTGTTAAGTGAAGCCCAAAGCTCCAAAAGCGTAAAAATAACATGGGAAGGAGTACCTGAACACACACGTTACCAAGTACAATACAAAAAACAAGATGTTCGTAACGCACAATGGTTTTCGTCAAATAGTTTAAACAAACAGAGTTTAATTACCAATTTAGAACCGGGAGTTACCTATCAATTTAGAGTAGGTTCAAGTTGTGATCCAGTCGAAGATGGAGTTCAGTCTTTTACTTATTCCGGAATAAACACATTTACAACACCTACAGAAACCAATGGTGTACCTGCTTATAATTGTGGTATTGTACCTCAAATTAATATTCAGAATCAAAAACCGCTTACTAATTTAATTCAGAGCGAAACTTTTAAAGCTGGTGATTTCCCAGTAACTATTTTAGAACTTAAAGGAGAAAATAGCCCATATTCAGGACGAGGATATATCATTGTGCCTTACTTAGCCGATACTAAAATTGCAGTTGAGTTTAAGGATATTGTCATCAATACAGATTATCAATTGATAAGCGGAATTGTAGAGACAAGCTATAATCCAGATTGGAAAAACGTTACCGATGTAGAAGATTTTACCGGAGAAGGTCAAGGCGGACAAATCGAAGAAACTGTTCCATTTATAATCAAAGATATCGTTATCAATCCTAACGGTGATATAGTTGTAAATGGTGTTGATGGTCAGCAGGTAATTATTCCGGGAGGAAAAGATACTGTAATTACAGATAGTGGAGTTAAAGATGCTGACGGAAACGTTATTGTCCCTCCAAAAGTTTATACCGTAGATAGCGAAGGAAACGGCAGTAATCAAGGTGTTGCAGTTGCCGATGGAGGAAAACCAACTCCTGAAAATACCGACGGTGTAGATAAAAGCGGACAAGCCACAGCATTTACAGCCAAAGGAATTTCGATTGCATTTTCTGGAAATGGCAGTAAATATGCTTTTGACGTAATGCCAAGTAATGCGTCTTCGGCTTTACAAAAGCTTTATAAAAAAGTTGATAATAAAGCACTGCCTTACAAAGCCGTTTTAAATGGCGATTCAGATACATTGCTGGGTACAGTTACGGTTACAGACTCCAATATAAAATTGGACAGTATTGTTTTTAAAACCCAAAATGGAGCTAAAATAAACTTTACCAGAAATGATAAAGTATTTGTTCTTACTGTAAAAGGAAACCTGAGTTATGCCGAAGAACAAATATTAGCGACCGTAAAACAAGGCAAGAAATGGCAGGTTATTGGGGCATTTATGTTGGTACATATTTCTCCAAAAGATGTTAATGTAGCATTGGTTCCTACTGATGACGCATCTAGAGATAAGCTTGATGAAATTAGTACTGAAACGCAGAAGATTTACAGCAAAGTAGGGGTTAAAATAAATTTCAAGAAAGAACAAATACTAGAAGGTTTCGAGCGTGTTGTTCCAAATAGCGTTACTAAAATTCAAACAGAAAAAAACACCCTTACATCAACTTATAGTGCAGAGCAGCAAGCGATAAATGCCCTGTATAAAGGTGACGGAAATAGTTATGTCCTATTTGTAACAAATAAAGCTTCAAGTACAGGACAAGATGGTTATATGCGTTTGAATGGCCAGTTTGGTTATGTATTTAATTCAGCCAGTGGTAAAACACCCGCACACGAGTTAGGTCACGGTATTTTTAAATTAGAACATCCTTTTGTGGCTTACAAAACTTCAGAAAAAAGTACTGATTTCTTAATGGATTACAGCTCAGGAACTGTCCTAAATCATCAAGACTGGAAACAAATTAATGATCCGGCGTTTAAGTTGTATGCGTTTCAGAGTCAAAGCAGTGGGGAAGATAGGACAAATGATGGTATTGATTTAGTAGGTAATATTATCTCAAAAGTGGTTTTCAATAAGACTGATAATACGCTTATAGGGTTTATATCTAATGATAAAAAATATTTAAGAACTGGATATAGAGAGTATAAAGCGTCGGATAAGTCAATTGTAGCAACTTATAATGCTATAGTTGATAATGGAAAGGTACTTTATAAAGATACAAATGGGAACTCGATGCCTTATGCTGTAGAAACAAGGGAGTCAGGAATAGCAAAAATTGGATTAATCAATGGAGATGGTTGTACATATAGTGAAACCTCTATTTTAGAATGGCATAAACCAAGTGGTTCTACTACAGAAAATGTTACCAGTTTCATAGAACAAAAAATAGCTTCGCAAAAGCCTAAATGGGAAACTAAAACTTTTTATAAAGCAGATGGTTCTTGTGGATTAGCAATTTCCATATTAGATTTAGTAAAAAATGATGGAAAAAATACCTGTACGCCAGAAATTGTTGATAAGGATACGAAAAAATTAAATGATTTATTTGACAAAGCAAACTATACGAATGAAGAAGTTGTAGAATTAGTTGTAAAGGGTAAAATTTGTTTTGGAGCATTACGCAATATTTCCTGGGAAAAACAGAATAAGAGTATTAAGCAGCTAGGATTGGCTAAAGCCATTCCAGAGGACAATGAAGTAGCTATACTTAGATTAATTTCCGCAGTACAGGCAGAAAATTATCCAAATTTAATTAAGTCTTTAGAAAACAACAATAATGAGTTGCTTATTAGCCTTTTGGATAAGGTCCATAATAGGTCAATTAATCCTTTTGATGGTAACAATTTCACTAGTTTGATGAAAGGGTTTGTTTATATTTTTAATGAAATTAATAAAACAAAACTTGAAGATTCAAATCTTGTTATAGAAAATATAAATGTTGTACAAAATAGTTACTTGTTTCCAGATGATAAGCAGCAGATGTTTAATGTTCTGTTTAAAGATAAACAACTAAATATAAATCAGGGAGTTTGGGATGTAAAAAAAGAATGTAAATGGGTAGCTGGTTTTGGAGATGATGGAAGTGAAGAATGTAAAATAATCAGTCAAGAAGTAATTTGGGAACAACCAATAAAAGTCACACCATTCCAGCCAATTTCATTATCTAAGGAATCAGATCTTAGTTTAATTGGTGGTGTTGTTACAGATGTCGAAGTACCTGTTTTACCTGCAATTGCTCTATATTTTGCTAATAATCAAGCAGAGGTAAAGAACATGAGTGAATACGTTCGGACCACTTTAGATATTGTAACTTTATTAGTGCCTGTTACTAAATTAGCTACTGGACCAAGATGGTTAGCTAAAACGTTTGCTTTTGTAGATAAATGGAATAAGGTTAATTCAGGTGTGAACCTCTTAGTAAATAGTACTCCGCTTAAAAATAATCCGGCTGTTGCAGAAGTTTTAGAAACTTATAATAGCATTACTGTCGGTATGAATTTAACTACTTTAGCCGGAGGATTAAGCAAAGTTGCAGTAGCTAAGTTTATACAAGCATCAGAACGAAAGGCAGCTAAACAAGCTTTATTACAAGCAGCCAAAGACGGTGATAAAGATGCACAGATGATATTGGATATCCAAAAGGAATTAAGAGATTATGGAAATCTAAAATTTGGTCCTAATTGGTGGCAAACAGTATTATCAAGTGGTGAAACGATTACTAATAACCTTAAAAAGATTATAGGAAAATCATCTTCTGAAAATATTATATGGAAGAACATAGATGATAAAAATATAATCTGGGCAGATGCCAAAAGTAACATTTTATCAACCCCAAAAACATTTGCAGCTGAAACAGGAACTTCACTTTATGATATAGTTTTAGAGAATGGTTATTATGTAAAGTTTGATGTTAATGATGGTAGAATTTTACTTGGGAACACAAATGGTAATTATAATGCCTTTGCTGTTATAAACGATGTTGAACTGGGGGCATTTAAGACCTCCACTCTTACAGCAAGCGAGGAAGTATTTAATACCAAGCTTAAACAATTATTGATTTCTAATGCAGAAAAGCTGAAAGTGTTATCTGGCGTTGTTACAAAACAACTTTCTATTGGAGGAAAAACGATAACTTTGAGTACTACTAAAGTAAATAGCTTATTAGGTCGATTTAGACCAGATGTAGCTAATCTATTTAATGAATTAGGAAGTTTTAAAAACGTTGGCCTTGGAGAGACCAAAGGAGGTATCAATATTCTTAACAAACCAGACTTTTATTATAATGCTGATACTTGGTGGAATGCATATAACAAGCCGTGGCTCGATAAAGCGATCAATAGAGGAGATGATATTTATCTTGCAACGATACCTCAAAAGGCCGATGATATTATTAAGGATGGTAAATTATTAGGAGCTTATGCACAAGAATTAGATCATCTTGCAACTAGAAACTATAAGCCAAAAAACATTACTGAGGATGTTTGGAATAATATAAAAGCATGGCTTAAAACAACGGATGATTATATAAAAAGCGTAGCTTCTGCAAAAGCAAAAGAGCTAATTTCAACTCTTTCTAAAATTGAACCAGCAGTAACAGATGATTTAGTTAATCTAGCTAAAAATAATGGAGGTAGAATGGAAGGACTTGATTTTAGACTTAAAACGTTAGAATCTTTGGAAAGAAAATTAATCTCAGATGGGGTAAATGAGCCAATGAATGATGTATTGCGCTATACGGTTATTATTGATGATGATTTAGCAAAAGGAACCAATGCGATTATGCAAGGTTTAGAATCAAAAGGCTATCAAACTATTAAAGTTAAAAATACTTTTCAAGATGGTAAATTGTACAAAGGTATAAATACTAATGTAAAATCTCCTGGAGGCAGTGTTTTTGAAATTCAATATCATACTTCTGAGAGTTTTAATGTAAAACAAAATATAAATCATTCTTTATATGAACAATATAGATTATTAAATCCAAAAAGTGCTGAGGCTATTAAATTAGAACAGCAAATGATAATTAATTCAAATTCAATAAAGTTACCTGTAAATATAAGCTCTATTAAATCTTACTAAAAATGAAATATAAATATTATATCAATAGCTATAATGGCATAGAAACATTGTATAGAATTCAAGAAGGTAGAATTGGAGATTCAGTAAGTACTTTAGAATCTTTTCAAAACGGAGGATGGAATAATGATTTAAAATCAATTAAATCTTTTATGAATAAGTATGTTACCGGCTGGTTAGATGAAGATGACGCTATGGATTATAACACAGCTATAGGAGTATTAAGAAAAAAAATAGACGAAGCCAGAAGTTTTGCAGTTGAAAAACATGGAAATCAAAAATATGGTAAATATCCGTATGAAGTGCACTTAATAAATGTCGTTAATGTATTATTAAGTAATGACATTTTGCCTGATACTGAAATAAATATTGATTTATGGAGCAGTGCGTGGTTACATGATGTTCTGGAAGATACCGATACAACTAGAGATGAAATAATTGATAAGTTTGGGGCTAATATTTTCGAAATAGTTTGGTCTTTAACCGATGGTGAAGGTGAAAATAGAAAAGAAAAGAAACAAATTATGTATGAAAAATTAATTCTAAATCAGAATGCAATTATTATAAAACTAGCTGATAGAATTGCAAATCTGGAATTTAGTATTATTAATAATAATTTAGAAAAAATTAAACTTTATGTTGATGAAAATGATGATTTGAACAAATACTTAGTTAACATAATTACTGAAAAAGAAGGGTTGGTTTTACTAGATTATTTGAATAGTTTAATTAATAAAATGAAATTATAATAGAATAGTGTTATGAAACCCTCATATGTTAATTCACATGAGCGACTGTCTATTAAAATATTGAAAATGGAATAATTATGATAGAATATCAGATAGAGATTTTAAAAAAATTAAAGAAAGAGAATATTATTGGTTATGATGAGATACTCAAAATTACCGATGCTTTTCAAATAGCTTCAGGTCAAGGACTGGCAATTGGAAAAACAAAAGGGATATTAGATTTTCTAAAAAATTGCGGAGAAATAATAGTTAAGAATGATGAAGAAATAAAAACAGTTCTAGAAACAAAGTATGATTTGGCAAACCTTTATTTTTCAATTGATCCATATATAAGAATTGAAAATGATATGATTTTTAACAGTTATTTTTCTAAATAGATTTAATGTAGATATACAAAGAAAAACAGATAGGTTAAGAGGATTCCCTCAGCTAACGCGAGCATTTTGCTCTTAAACACAAAGTGATGTTTTAATTATAAATATGTTCATTGAAATAAAATAGTCAGTATTTTCGCATTTTGTTAGGGAGATTTAGATTGATGTACGATCGAGACGCTCGCAACAGTGCGGGGAATAAATATCCTAATGTTGAGGGAGAAATTAAGGTAACAAGTGATCTTTGTCCTTGTCCTTCCTGTTCAGTAATATTTCAACAATTTAGTGATATGTTTCCTAGTGTAAAAATTAGAGTTGTTACAAGTCCGAAATTACATTATTAAAATAAAAACTATGCAATATTTATCTTTTTTGACACATTATAAAACAGAAATTGGTAATTCAAGAGGAATTACAAGTGAAATAATAGATGAAATTGAAAATGAATTTCAACTAAAACTTCCATTGGCTTATAAAGAATACTTATTGGAGTTTGGAAGTCATACAGGTAACCTATTTGGTAGTTATTATATGACTTATCCTTCATTGAAAGAAAATAAGTCAGATGTTATTGAAATGATAAATTTTGATGATAGAAAAACAGAAAATGAAAAACCTTTTATAAAAAATAGTTATTTCTTTTTTGGACAATGGCAAGGGTATATCTTTTATTTTTTTGATTGTGAATCAGGGAAAGATGATCCTGAGGTATACATTTTGAATGATGGATTAGAGATATTGAATTTCAAAAATACATTTAGTGATTTTGTAAAAGATGAGGGGCTAAAATTGTTAATTAAATAACTATAGAAAGTAATAATAAAGATATTAAATATGGTTTTTGTAAAGAAAATTCAATTAAGTCAAGAGACTTTTCCGATGAACTACTATGATGATGAAGTTCCTGTTACTTTTTATTGTAATGATAAAGGAGAGAAACATCAAGTAATCTTATCACTAAAAAAATCAATATCGCTTTATGAAGAAGTTGTAGTTGAAAGGAATATAACTTATGAAGAGTTAGCAAAAATTGGGATTGATAAAATTGAAAATTTAGAAAATGAAGATAGAAAACACGAGTATCGTTACATGAAAACATTTTCTAGTACTTGTAATAAGGAATTTATAGTGATTTTCAATTTTAAAGAATATGGAGGATATTATAGTTGTCGTGTTTTTGGAGTTGTAGAAATTGTTTAATAGAAGTAATGCAGGTTAAAGTGAAGCACGGAAAAAAAATAAGTTATTATAAGCCATTTGTTTAAAAAACATAAGAGATGATAAGAAACGATTTATATGCCAGGTATATGGGAGTTGATTGTAGGTTTTGGGAAACTGATAATTTCTATGTTTTGCAAACAGATTACAATGAGAAATTACTAAGTAAAGGGTTTAGAAAGTATGATAAGATAGAACTAAAAGACAAAATATACAAAGAAGTCACTTTTAATGATATCGAAAGCGCTTTTGAGGTAAGTACGTTTTGCACCTACAAAGGTTTTAAGTTTTTTCTCGATGTTTTATTAAATACAGGACTTTATAGGATTAGACCTTTGTTAGAAGCACAAATTCATTTTAAAGACTATGAACATCATGGTTATGATCCTGTTTATGAAGTTGAAGAAAATGAGCTGGAAGAAATATGGGAAGAACGAAAACCTATAGATGAATTTGTATTCAATGTAGAGCCAATAGTTTACATTAAGAAAAAACATTATTGAAAAAGACAAACAAAATATATAATGAACAATACTAAAAAAAGTTTTTTTGCTCTATTATTTCTCTTAATAAGTATTTGCGGTTTCGCGCAAAAAATTAAAATAGACAAAGGAGAAATAAAGCTGGACGATAAAACAATTGGATTTATAGAAGGTAAAAAGCCTTTTTTTAGAATCTTAAGTTTAGACAAAAATTATGGAGTTACGATAGAATTAAAAAAAGCTCAAAATGAAGAATCTTTAATCTTGCCTTGGATTGAATTGCAAGATGAAGAATCAGGAAAATATAATGAATTAGAATTTAAGAGCAGAAAATTTAGCGCTTTTAATTATGACCGAAGTGTGGTATACGAATTATTAGATAGAAATTATATCAATGCAGAAGGTTTAAATAAAGCTGCTTTAGAAAGTTTTATAAACGGAGAATCAACAGGTATTTCTGCAAAAAGATATGGAGTTCAGGGTCAGCTTAACAATGCAGAAAATATAGCAGATACTTATGAATTAGGAATCGATGATTATGGGGTTATTTATAGTATAAGAGCGCAAAATCCGGATCCAGAAGATAAAAGAATTGGATATATAAGAATGGCTTCACCATCTTCAAACGGAGATTTAAAATATGAAGTTATAGATCTGGATAACAATTTAATAGCAACATGGTTTGCCAGAGGCGGATCTTTCAGCGGTTATGAAAAATTATTAAACCAGGAACTTATTACATTCAATGGAAAAGTATTTAAAGTTGCTTTTGAAAACAGAGGAAATCCAATAGGTTACAAAATGAGTAACGATATAACAGCAATGAATATCGTAAGGGTTTTGGTTGGCAATGGCTATACTTTAGGGAGCATCCTTAATAAAAGAAATTAAATAAGAATAATTAATATATACAATGATGAAAATGAAAAAAAGAGTTTTATTAGCAGCAATTTTTCAGTTTTTACTAGTTTTAAACAGCTGTAGCTCAGACTCAGGAGATAATGGAACTCCAACACCTGAACCACCGGTTGTGGTAAAAACGGCAAAAATTACTTCATATTCTAAAAATGCAGGCGAAACTGGCGAGACAATTAGCATATATGGTGAAAATTTTTCAGATAAAATAAATGATATCGCAGTAACTTTTGACGGAGTTGCGGTGACAGTAATTTCGGCTAAAGCAGGAGAAGTAACATTCAAATTGCCAGCCACAGAAAAAGTTCTTCCTAAATTGATAGTTACAGTTGGCGGTAAAGAAGCGGCTAACGAAGTCAAAAATAATTACGAAGGAAATATAGGTATTCTTCCGGCTCGTTCTTTACAAAATTGGGTAGTTCAGGAAAATAGCTCTAAAAGAGATGGAGCATCATCATTTATTCAAATGGTAAATGATAAAGCACTGTATATGGGAGGTGTCTTAAAAACTACAGACGGTGGAATTTCATGGACGCAATGGGCAGAAGGTTCAGCATTTCACGCAACTGTAAACGATGAAGGATGGAGTAGTACAGTAGGAGCAAATAAACTTAATAAAGTTAAAGTAGGCGGCAGTACAGGAACAGAAACGTTTGCTAATATAGAAAACACTACCGAAGCTTATTATGCAATGTATGTGGATGCTAATATGAAAGATGGCACAGTTGTAACACAAAAAGGCAGAGTTTTTACAACATCTAATGGTGTTGATTTTAAAAAATCTTATGAATTAGGAGATAACACGGCTAATCTTTTTCAATCAACAAAAATCGACAATAATCACATTTGGGTAATTGGTTATAAATCAATTAAAAATAAAGAAGGTTTTGCTGGCGACCGGCCTTTTATTTTATTCAAAAATAATACAACAGATGGATGGAAAGAATACCCTTTTGTTAATGAAGATGCAGGATATTTTGCAAGAGAGATTTCCTTTGTTGATAACGAAAACGGATTTCTTTTAATTAATCATTACTATCAGACTTTACTAGACGTTAAGTTATTTAAAACAACAAATGGAGGTGATTCCTGGACTCAAGTTTACGACGGAGAAATGTTTTCGAAATTTACCTTTAAAGATGCTAATACAGGTTGGGCAGTTTTAGATAATAAAATCTACAAAACTACAAATGGTGGAACTTCATGGGCTTTAGATTATACTCATGATGAAAACATTGGAAATATTTCATATAAAAATAATGTGGTTTGGGCGTTTTCTAAAAACAAGATAATCAAACGTTATTTATAATTTCTAAGTGATAGAAAATTCTATATATAAAATAAAAGCACTGCAGTATTTTAATAACTGCAGTGTTTTAAAATGCACTGAATGAAAAAAACTTTACTCTTATTCTTACTTATTTTTTTTACCTCTTGTTATCAGGAAACTTCTATAGCCATAGAAGGTGATTTTACGACTTCGTATGCCAACCTCGATGAATCGATACCCGTTATTATTAAAATAGATAATAAAATAACTGGTGCAGATACATATGAATGGACATTTGAAGGCGGTAATCCTGCTGTTTCAAATTCTAAAAATCCGGGAGAGATCTTATACAACAAACAAGGAACTTATATTATTAAGTTAAAAGTATCAAATGTAGACGGAGAGAGTAGAGAGTTTACCAAAACGGTTTCAATTAAAGACGGAATTAAGATTGAGTTTACACATGAAATTGTAAAAAGTAATTATTCTCCTGTTGAGGTCATTTTAAAAAATTCGACTATTGGAGAAGGCTTAACTTTTAAATGGGAATTTCAGGATGGATCACCTGCATCTTTTACAGGAAAAACACCGCCAAATGTTGTATTTACAACTCCTGGAGACCACATTATATCTTTGACTGTATCTAATGGTTTTGAATCTGATAAACAGACAAAAACAATTACAGTTGCTCCCTATTTAGTAAGTTTGTTTTCGTATGAACCAAAATTTGAAGATGACGATTATCAAGCATCAGTCACAATTAATTTTACTAATAAGTCAATTAGCGCAACAAGTTATAAATGGAGTTTTGAAGGCGGAAATCCAGCTGTTTCAACAGAACAGAATCCAACTGTTGTTTTTACTAATCCAGGCAGTCATGAAGTTACTTTAGAAGCTATTAATGATAAAACTAGCCAGATTTTTAAATCAGTAATTACAGTTCTTCCAGATACAAACCTTCGTGTTTTGACGAATGTTAAACTCGGAATAAATTCGGCACATAATAACAATAATATTGGCGCAATGTTCTCGACAGTTACACGCCAGGTTTATAAAGCAAACGAAATTAACGATCAAAACAGCAATTTAATAGATATTGTTTTTCAGGGTTTAAACAGCAATTTTACCTACAATAGATTTGTATCTCCAGACCAGGCAAACAATTATGGGTTTTTATCATTAAAAAATGCACAAAGCACCATTTTTATAAACTCTCAAAATTTATGCAATTGCGGTTTAAATTTTACCGAAGCACAATTTGATGCTATGGTAAATGACACACCTATAAAATCATTAAATATAAGTTATACAGCAGGAGGAGCACAAGAATTTGGTTTCACATATCCAAGAATAATTCTGTTTAAAACACAAGACGGCCGAAAAGGTGCGATTAAAATTAAAGACATGGTAAAGAACGAAACAAGTTCTTATATTTTATGTGATATCAAAGTTCAAAAACAATAAACCATAAATGAAGAGAGAGAATAAGAAAATCTTGTTTTGGTTATGTATTGTTTTTGCCTGTTGTTTTTGCAGGAAAGGATATGCTCAAGATGTAGATCTGGAGAATTTTTATAAACCAAATTTTAAAGTAACAGGAAATGTGAATGCCAATATGATGTATTACAAATCTAATATGGAAAATTCGCGTGAACCATTTACTTATTTGTTTTCTGGAAGTTTAAACATAAGTGCTTTTAATTTTAGCGTTCCGTTATTTTATAGTATTACCAATCAAGGAAATAATTTAGGCTATACAGCCCCATTTGATTTTAACAGATTAAGTATTATGCCCAAATACAAATGGGTAAAAGCATACATAGGAAATGTGAGTATGACCTTTTCACCTTACACATTAAGCGGTTATCCGTTTAAAGGATTAGGATTAGAACTTACACCAAATGGCCCTTTTAAAGTAAGTTTAATGGGAGGGCAGCTTTTGAAAGCAGTTTCAGAAGAAAAAGCCATGGGAGGAATTCCGGTTTACCAGCGTTTTGGATATGGAGCAAAAGTGGGGTTTGAGAAAGCACAATACAAATTAGGATGGATTGGTTTTTATGCCAAAGATGATATTAATTCATTAAACATGACCAATGATAAAGGAGTTACGCCAAAAGAAAACTTTGTAAACAGTTTACTTTTCAGTACTTCTTTAGTAAAAAATCTGAATTTAAATGTAGAGTATGCCTTGTCTGTTTTAACAGACGATACACGAAGCAGGCCTATTTCTGGCGGCGGTTTTAGAGATAAGTTATTTTCAAGTAAAGAAAGTACAAGTTTTATGAACGCATTTAATGTTAATTTCGATTACAACATTCAAAAAAGTACAGTAGGATTAACATACGAACGTATTGATCCTAATTATAATACATTAGGAGCTTTGTATTTTAATAACGACTTAGAGAATATCGCACTGCGTTTTGCGAGACCTTTTTATCAGGATAGAATTACGGTTTCAACCAGTTTAGGATTTCAAAGAGACGATCTCGAAAAAGTAAAGAAGCAGGATACGAAACGAGTAGTAGGTTCTATTAATATGAATTATAGAGTAACAGATCAATTTAATATTACCGGTAGTTATTCCAATTTTTCAACCTATACCAATAAAAAATTAGATCAGTTTGAGCTTATAAACAATCCAAATGTAATGCAGTCAGATACTTTGGATTACAGACAATTATCGCAAAATGCCAATGTGAATATGTCTTATGCTTTTGGAAAAAAGAGAAATCAAAATTTAAATTTCAACTATAGTATTGCCGGCCAGGCTAATGAACAAGGCGGCGTAATACGAAAAGGCCAGGCAAGTACAGTTCAAAATTATAATCTGGCACATACAGTAAGTTTTTTGACAACAAAAATGTCATTAAACAGCTCACTTAATTATACCAATAATCAAGTAAGCCGAAACAATAATTCATCGATGGGAGCTTCAGTTGGAGCTTCAAAAAAATTATTCAAAGACAAGTTCAATACCAATCTTGGATTTCTGTATAACAACTCACAAGGAAATATGAATTCAAGTTCTGTATTTGGTATTAAGTTCAACAACAGTTACGTAATGCTCGAAAGACATAACTTTAGTTTAAATGTCATTTCGATGTTTAGAAGCAGTACTAATACGCAGAAATTTAATGATTTAACCGCAACCTTAAATTACTCTTGTTCGATTGATAAAATCAAACTGCCGGCTAAAAAAGAACCTAAAAAAGAAAAAGAAATAGTTTTAAATCCTATTCTAAAAATAAACTATAAAGACAAGACTTACGAAGGCACGAGAGACGAAATTATAAAACAGCTTCAGGATATGCAGTGGGGACTTCGCCCTATGCCTAAAGAAGATTCAGATGATTTACAGCGTTTGCTTACGCTTACAACTTTAACTCCTGATGACGATAGTTTTAAAGAAAAAGCATTGAATTATCTAAAAGCATACGATTTAAATAACGACATCTTAGATAAATACAACCAATACCTCCTTGAAACGGCAAAAAGTTTAAGAGAAGAAATGCTGCGCAAAGATGAAGGTTTTGAAAATGATTATGTTATGGCTCTGGGACGAGTAAATAAACATAAGATGAATGGTGTAAATGAAAAGGATGTTACAGATAAAGTAAGTTATAATTCTTATTTGAAGCTTGTAGAAAGAAAAAACAAAAAACTGCAGCCTTTATTAGTTCACCGCTGGATGCTGCATGAAATTGCAGTACTTTCAAATACACCGGCAGATCAGATGTCTCAAAATGAAAACCTTTCGAATTTTAATAAAGAAGAACTGGGACATTTCTTTAAAATGATGAAAGAGAAGAAAACTGAGGACGAAGTAGTAGAAGAATTAAAAATAAAATTAATCCCATTTTATCATAATCTCGCGCTTAAAAATGTAACAGATGATGAGGTTGATTTTAAATTTTTAAAGAATAATTAAGGATCAGGATGCGCTCTTGCATAAGTAAGAGTTTAAAATATAAAAAAGGTAGTATGCTTTATTTTTCAGAAAAACAGAATTATTTGCTTATGAAAAAAAATTACAAAATACATTTAGCTGGGCTGTTAATGATGCTCTCGGTTGTTTTTTCTTATGGGCAGGATATAGCTCCTCCTAAAGAATTAGGCGCCGCTTCCAGTTCTATACAAAAGATCGAAGCAGCTGATCGCTGGGTAGATAAATTTTCGAATCAGGATTTGGTAGAATTGCCAATAGGGATTCGTAATACAGTAAATAATATTCAATACTCTATCGGTATTACAAAGGCGACTTTTTCTCCGGAGTATACTACTTTGACTGTTTTTTGTAGAGTTGATATTCCGCAGAAAGATAAAAACGGACAGCCAATGCAGCTTTTCTTTGGTGCAGATAATGTTAAATTATCACATCAGGGAGGTATTATGGGCGAAGCCAAATTAGTATTGCTGGGCAATGTCGATATTCCGTTTAGCGATAATAAATGGCAGCTTTCCTTATATGGAGGTTTCGATATGGCAACCGGAAATGTAAATGATCTGACTTATGTAAAAATTGACTGTGATGGTTTTAAAGAAATGAAAGTTTCGGGAGCAGTAGAATTCTCCAGAAATTTAATTCTGCCAATAGATCCATTGACCAAAACTGTTGACGAAGCAAAAACGACTATTCCTAAAACATACTACAACGGAAAAACAGTTCAAATACCAAATAGGGTTCGAGGCGAATTTAGTTTTACAGCCGGAAGCTGGAATGATATTTTAGTAAATGTAAGCTTGCAGCCATTTGTTTTAAAAGACAAACGAAACGGAAAAGATTTCGATGGTAATTTTCAGTTTCTGGTAAATAATGCAGTACTGGATTTAAGTGATTTAAAAAATGATCCCGTAGTTGTTTTTCCGGAATATTACGCGAAAAATGCACTTTTAGTACCCAGTCAGGAAGCGTGGAAAGGCGTATTTGTTCAGACTTTTGATGTAGGTCTGCCCAAAGAATTTCAAACCACAGATACTGCATCAAGTAAAGAAAGACTGCACGTAGGAGCACAAAACCTTATCATCGATAAATTTGGAGTTTCGGGTACTTTTTATGCCGATAATGTTTTTCCTTTAGACAGAGGAATAACAAGTCAGGAAAAATCCTGGGCCTATTCCTTAGACCATATCGATGTAACTATTGCGGCCAATACCTTTGTAAAAGCAAATTTAAAAGGTCAGATCCTTTTACCCATAAGTAAAGCATCAACAGAGAAAAAAGAAACCCCGGCTCCTGCAGCAAATGGAGCAGGAAATACGCCGCCTAAACAACAGCAGACTAATAGAGCAGGATTAGAGTATAATGGTTTTATCTCTATGGAAGAACAACAATTAGTTGTTATTACAAAAGACTCCATAGCCTTTGATATCTGGAAAGCAAAAGCCTTATTACTGCCTAATAGTTCTGTAGAATTAAAATTAGTCAACGGACGTTTTTTACCTAAAGCAAACTTAAATGGTTCGGTTTCTTTTGGTACCAATAAGGGAGCAACAGACGATAAAGATGTAGAAGGAAAACGCACGGTAGATTTTAAAGGTATTACCTTTGAAAATCTGCAGTTGCAAACCGTTTCGCCTATTATTTCGGTTCGAAACATGGGGTATAAAGGCACAGTTGCTTTTGGAAATTTCCCCGTTTCTATTGGAAACATAAATGTAGCCATTAATGGAGATAATTCCAGAATTGATTTTGATTTAGGAATTAACCTGATGGAAAGCGTTGGTGCCGGAGCCACAGCCCGAATTGGGATAAAGGGTAAAATGTACGATGACGGATACAGACAGCGAAGTCGTTACGACGGTCTGGATTTATCGGCCATTAATATTGATTGCAAATTCAGCGGATTAACAATAAAAGGAGGTCTTATCTTAATGGAAAAAGATCCTGTGTATGGAAATGGATTCAACGCAGATCTTGAAGTTGATGTGGCCGGTGTTGTTAATGTAAAAGCAAAAGCTATTTTTGGGCGTACTACTTTTAGATACTGGTATTTTGATGCTGCCGTAAAATGGCCTCCAACTCCTGCACCTTTTATGATTAATGGTTTTGGAGGAGGAGCTTATTATAAAATGCGCCGCAATTCAGATATTGCCATTGGCGACTTTTCTCCATCAGGATTAAGTTATACTCCAGACGAAAAAATAAATCTGGGTGTTAAAGCTTTAATTTATTTTCACGTAGGTTCAGAAACAATCTGCGATGGTGAAGCAGGATTTGAAATCGCGTTTAACTCAAAAGGAGGAGTAAACAGATTAGCTATTTTTGGGAAAGCCAATGTTATGGCAAAAATACCGGGACTTAAAAACGTCACGGATTTAATGACTAAAGTAGCCACAAATGTTACAGCTAAGAAAAGTTTCTTAGGAGTTACAGAAAGTGATCTTAAAGGTTCTTTTGCCAGCAAATATATTCCAGAGGCGAAAGAAGCAATTCCCGGAGATTTATCGGCTGCGGTAGGAATAAAAATGGCAGCAGCGATTGAATTTGATTTCGAAAACAAATCAATGCACGCCACAACAGATGTATACATCAATACGCCAGGAAACTTCCTTTCAGGAACAGGACCGGGAGGACGAGCAGTTTGGGGAGTTTTCCACAAAGATCCAAAAGATTGGTACATGTACATGGGAACACCTGATGACCGATGCGGTATAAAAATAGGCGTAGCCGGAATGTATTTAAAAACAACAAGCTACTTTATGGCTGGAACATTACTTCCGGGAAGCCCGCCGCCGCCACCTCAGGTTGCACAGATTTTAGGTGTCGATTTAAAAGAGCTCGACTATATGCGTGACGAAAACGCATTGGCAAATGGAGGAGGTATAGCCTTTGGAGCCAGTTTAGATTTTGATACCGGAGATTTAAGTTTCTTACTTTTTTACGCTCGTTTTCAAGCAGGAATGGGATTCGATATCATGCTTAAAGATTATCAGGAAGCAAGATGTTCTAACACGGGAGATCGTGTTGGTATAAACGGATGGTATGCTAACGGACAATCTTATGCTTACCTGCAGGGAGAATTAGGAATTAGAATTAAATTATCATTTTTAAAATTAAAAGTTCCTATTGTTTCAGGAGGAGCTGCTGTTTTATTACAGGCAAAATTACCAAATCCGGTTTGGATGCGAGGCTACATGGCAGGAAACATGAGTATATTGGGAGGATTAATAAAAGGAAAATTCCGCTTTAAATTTGAAATAGGAGAAGAATGTCAATTTGAAAATGCTTCGCCATTAGGAGGTATTAAATTAATAACCGATGTAACTCCAAAACAAAGTACAACAGACGTAGATGTTTTTGCCGTACCGCAAGCCGCGTTTTCAATGAAAGTCAACGAAGCTTTTGTAATTCCCGAAGATGCAGGCGATGTTACTTATAAAGTAATATTAGAAAAATTTAAAGTCTTTGATGGAACAAAAGAAATTCCGGGTGTTTTTGAATGGAGTGCTGCAAAGGACCGAGTTAATTTTGTATCAACAGATATTCTGCCTCCGCACAAAGAGCTTAAAGTTCAGGTTGAGGTTAGTTTTCAAAAAATGGTAAACGGTTCTTTTCAGGCTATTAAAGTAGACGGAAAAGTAGCTACAGAATATGAAGAACGAATATTTACAACAGGAAGTGCTCCTAACCATATTCCGCTTACCAATATTAAATATTCCTATCCAATTGTAGATCAAAAATATTTCCTTGAAGAAGAATATCCTAAAGGGTATATTCAGCTAAAACGAGGACAGGATTATTTGTTTGAAGATTCAAATTGGGAAACCAGTATAAAAATGGATCAGGACGGAACTTCAAATTCAAAAGCTGTAGCGTTTAATTATGATACAGGTTCAAACGAAGTATATTACAATTTGCCAAACATAGATCAGGATAAGAAATACAATTTTTCAATCGTAAGTAGTTTGAAACAGAATCCAACCAAATCTACTTCAGCAGGTGTAAAAACCAATACAATTAATAATGAAGGGAATGATATTCAAGTAAAAGAAAATCAGGCCGATGCATTGTCTAAAGCGGAAGGAAGCATTGATCGTTTGACCTATTCGTTTAATACGAGTAAATACAGAACCTTTGCATCTAAAATGAATGCAATAAGCACACAAAGCTATAATTTTGGAGTTCTCTATTCAGATGTTATTTATTTAACCAACACAATTTCAAGTCAGGAAGCATTTGATCTAGTTGAGCTTAGAGGAGTAAATTACAGCGATAATAAAGCAATTATAACAGCCGAATCAAAACTAAACGATCAATATTATACAACAGATATTTTTCCTTATCTATACAAAGATTATCCTTTAAATGGTAATTTCTCGATCACTAATAGAGATACAAGCGAGTTAGGAGTTGTACCTGCAAAAGCAATACCGCTTAATGCTTATTATATGACTAGTATAGAAAACGAAGTTAACCAATCGTGGACAAAAGAGAATTTTCCGTTTAAGTATAATTTGCCGTTGCTTTATAAACAAGACTGGATGGATTTAAACAATCAAATTGTAAACTCTTACGTAAACGGAGAAGCAGGTGTTTCGGCACTTGCACAGCGATTTATAAACAGCAATTTCCTATTTATGCGATACGGAAATTACGAAATCGTGATGAAATATAATCTCCCGGGAGATAAACAAGCGAATCAGTTTGTTTATAAATTCAAAAACAACAATAATTTTAGATAAGCTTAATTATCAAATAAGCATTCTTAAAAAAGAAAATGCCGCTTAATTTTAAGAGGCATTTTTTTATAATTATATTATTTGCTCCTGCCAAAAAACAATAAAAAGGCGGCATAAATTTGAAGAATTGACTGCAAAATAATGATGATTCCGTTTAAAGGATGATTAGCTAATTCATATTTTATAATTGGAGGAAGTACATTTATTCCTAAAATAATTAAAACCAATAAAACATATTTAGTCCAGCTTACCTCAAATCTAATGAGTATTGCGAGTATTAGCATTAATGAAACAGATATGATACCTGATTTTACTCCCAATTTTGATGAAGGTATTTCGGTTGACATAAAAAAGTTGACCACCCCAAGTGCTGCAGAGATAAAGATCAAATTTGATGATTTAATATAATTTGGCTTTGAAGAAATTTTCATTTTTAGTTTTTTATTTTATTGGTTATCATATAAGATAACCAAATTTTACAAAAGTATTATCAAATTTGAATCTTTATAAAGTTAACTTAATTCTCATAATTAAAATGAAAGAAATTAAAGATCTACAAGATATCAAAAAATTGACAACGGAGTTTCTAACCACATTAAAACCAGCAGAAGATGAAAAAGATTGTTATGTAGCCGAAATCAAACTATTAGATTATTACGAATTAGGTTCTGTAATTACTAATATGCTAAAATTGTGTATTTTGGCTTTGGAGCATGACGAGCATAAAATTTCGGAAACAGGAAAAGATCAATCAATAAATGTTGGACTCATGCTCGAAGTTGTATTACAGCTGTTTCCCTTAGATGAATTTGAATTTCTTAGCGAAATGAAACAAATGGCTGCTTCAAAGTTATAAAAAGCAGCCCTTTTGATTTATTTTAAAAAAACCTTATGACTACATTCTAATGTCTTATCGTGAATTATTTTGAATTCTAACCTCAATAAATTTGATTCAGCCAAAATATGGCGCTTAATTCTTTTCTTGATTTAAGCAGAAAAACTTCAAATTATTAATTAGATAAACAAAACAAAATGGCTTCAAATAAATTAAATGCAGTATTAGCTAGAAATACTGAAAATGCTCCAAAAAGTATCGGTCCTTATTCACAAACCGTCGCTTTTTCTCATTACAATAATCTTTCGGCACAATTACCTATCGATCCAAAATCGGGTAAAATAGTTGCTGGCGGTGTAAAAGAACAAGCAGAACAATGTTTTAAAAACATCAAAGCTATTGTAGAAAGCATTGATCACGTTATGAGCGATGTTGTTAAAATCACGGTTTTTGTTACCAATATTAAAGACATTGATACAGTAGACGAAGTTTATAAAACTTTCTTCGCAACTTATATGCCTACAAGAACTACAGTTGCAGTTGCAGCTTTGCCTAAAAATGCATTGGTACAAATAGAAGCATTAGTTTCCAACGGCGAAGGCACAATCCCAAATGCGCCTCAATCTGGTGATTTGATAAAGCTTACCAATAATACGGCTAATGCGCCGCTAAGTGCTTTGTCTGCGCAAACAGTTTCATTTTCTCATTACAATAACCTTTCGGCTCAATTGCCTATCGATCCCAAAACAGGCAGATTGGTTATTGGAGGCATAAAAGAGCAAACCGCGCAATGTTTAAAAAATATTAAAGCAGTTTTAGAAAGTATCGATGTTCCTTTAGATGATGTTGTAAAGATTAATATCTTTCTTAAAAACCTTTCAGATATCGAAGCTGTAAACGAAGTTTATACCACGTTTTTCCCAGATTCGGCGATTGCAAGGTCTGCGGCTTATTTTCCGGCACGTACAACAATTGCAGCTTCGGCATTGCCTATGCAGGCTTTGGTGCAAGTAGAAGCAGTAGTTTCTCACGGAGACGGCACGCCTCCGCAAGCCATTGAAGACAGACACGGAATCGTTATAAAAGCAAACAATACAGAACATGCGCCAAAGTGCTCAATATCGACACAAACGGTGGCTTTTTCTCATTATAATCACCTTTCGGCTCAATTGCCTTTAGATCCAAAAACGGGTAAACTTGTAACCGGAGGTATAAAAGAACAAGCAGAACAATGCTTGAAAAATAGTAAGGCAATTTTAGAAAGCATCAACCATGTTATGGATGATGTGGTTAAAGTAAATATCTTCCTTAAAAACATCGAAGATATTGATGCTGTAGATAATGTTTATACAAAATTCTTCCCGAGTGGCATTCCAGCTCGCAGAATAGTTGGCGTATCGGCTTTGCTTAAAGATGCGTTAATTCAGATAGATGTAGTGGCAGCAAATGCAGAAGGAACACCTCCAAACGCATAGCGATTAATAATAAGAATCAGCAATCTATTATAATTATAAAAGGGCTGTCTCAATTTTACTTGAGGCAGCCCTTTTTATTAGCTTTTTTTATAAAAGAAATACTTTTAAAAATTAGTATTTACTTTTTTAGAACGATCTGCAATGTACGAGATAAGCCAGATTACCTGTCCGTCTTTTACAAAGTATATTTTCTTAGTCTCTAAATTTGGAATTGCTTCAAGGCACGAAACAAGAATATTATTGGCAGATATTAAGTATTTCTGTTCGTATGTACTTAAAACTCTCGCAGCTTCTGAATTGGTTTTAGCAAGACTGGTAAATTTACTGAAGTTATTTTTTAGGATTGCATCGTAATCTATAACGTCTTGTAAAGTTAAAGCAATATAATGCTCTTTTACATTTTCATTATAGAATAAAGTTGAAAATGCCCAAACAGCGCCACCTGATAAATATATCTTATCTTTTTTTAATAAAAGAGGATTCTTGTCAAACAGATCTTTTACTTTTTTACGCAGCACCTGATTAAAATCAAAAGACTTTTCCTGGTAAGTCGACATGTCATTTGCCTGAGACGGATTTAGAACTGTTTTTTGTACAGCATCTGTAAGTGTCATTGTACCAAAATCTAATTCTAAAGGTATAAACTCAAGTTTGTTGTCTTTTAATTCGTCAATATAACCGCCTTTAGTTGTTTGAGCACCAATATCAAGAAGAAAAGCATTTGCATAATCAACAGGAGGCATAGCACCTTTTACTAATGTTTTAGGTTCTTCGTTAACATCAAGTATTTCAAGTTCTTTATTGGTAAGAGTAGCAATTTTGCTTTTTAAAGCGTCAATATTACGAGCATTTGCAAAAACCGGAGCGGCTACGATAAAGATATTTTCTTCAAGAATTTTGTGCTCGGCTCTTATTTTTTTCAATTGATCAACAACTGTAACAGTCGTTTTGTTGATGTCTTCCTGAGTAAGTTCTCCGTTAGCCGAAATATGATCGGCAAAAGGAATTCTTTCAGTCCAGAAAGAAAGGATTTTATAGTCAGCTTTCTTAATGTTATTTACATCTAGAACTGAAACTTTTATTGCTCTGCGTCCAATTTCAATTCCCGCATAAATACTTTTTTGAGAAAATGCATTGATGGAAAAAAATAAATTTAAAAGAACAAAAAATAGAATCTGGGGTGTGTTGTTTTTAAGCATTGTGTTTAAATATGATTATATATAATTTGTTTTTGGATAAGGACTTTAAGGCAATTTCATGGTATTTGTGTGAAAGTCATAATTTTGTATCGAAAATAACGGGTTTCAATATAAGATTGCAAATTTATAAAAACATTTACTAAAATAAACTCCGTTATTAAGAAAACATATTAATTAATTTATTGTTGTGTATTGAAG
>Ga0157370_10000501_pt1 | contig 48863 bp, 40 predicted proteins | sample C35metaG_FD_113463 | JGI IMG/M metagenome (GOLD analysis project Ga0157370, IMG submission 113463) | Corn rhizosphere microbial communities from Kellogg Biological Station, Michigan, USA - C3-5 metaG | ecosystem: Host-associated > Plants > Roots > Rhizosphere > Soil | place: USA: Michigan...
ACACCTGCAGTGTCCAGTGCTCCTCTTACGATATGATAACGTACTCCCGGTAGGTCTTTCACCCTTCCGCCGCGTACCAATACTATCGAGTGCTCTTGAAGATTATGTCCTTCGCCCGGGATGTAGGCGTTGATCTCTTTACCGTTTGAAAGTCTTACCCTTGCAACTTTTCTAAGTGCAGAGTTAGGTTTCTTAGGAGTGGTAGTATATACTCTCGTACATACACCTCGTCTTTGTGGACAAGAATCAAGGGCAGCCGATTTACTCTTCTTGGTGAGTGCGACTCTTCCTTTTCTAACTAATTGTTGAATAGTAGGCATTTAATTGCTTTTTATTTTAGGGTGCAAAAATATGAATAATTTTTTAATCCACAAGTAGTTGGAATAAAAATAATTAGCAATAGAATTTTTCAATAAAGCACTTATCCAATTTTCATCATTATTCTATCCGGAAATAATTAATTTTGGAAAGATTATTGATCATTAATGTGCGATTTTCAATCAATCAAATTAGTATTAAATCAATTAAACTTTACATAATGAAAAATGCAACATTAATCGGACTCAAAGAAACCGATTGCAAAAACATCTCAGACAAACTGAATATTTTATTAGCCAACTATTCTGTTTTTTATCAAAATACAAGAGGTTCTCACTGGAATATCAAAGGTGATCAATTCTTCACGCTTCATCCAAAATTCGAAGAACTTTACAATAGTCTAGTTTTAAAAATTGATGAAATTGCGGAAAGAATCTTAACGCTTGGTGCGACGCCGGCTCATAATTATTCTGATTATCTTCAGGTTTCAACAATTAAAGAAAGTAAGGAGGTAAGTGACGGAAACAAAAGCGTAGAAATTATCCTCAACTCTTTCAAAGTGGTAATCGATCTTCAAAGAGAACTGCTTGACATTACAGACGAAGCGGGCGACGAAGGAACTAATTCCCAAATGAGCGATTACATTACAGAACAGGAAAAAGAGGTTTGGATGTACAATTCTTATCTCGGAAAATAATAACTTAATTTTTAAAATTGAAAATCCAGCTTTTATAAGGCTGGATTTTTTAGTTAACATCTATATAATAACAAAGTCTGTGAAATAAATTTTATTTTTGCTTTCAAAGACTATTATGAAAACTAAAATATTTACCGGATTGCTCCTGATCTATTTATCGGTTATGAGTATTTATTTTTATACACATCAATATTACAATGCAGATATAGAGGCTTATATGGGTTTGGTTTACAAAATAAATGACCCCGAGATGAGCATCAATGATATTCATAAAAAAGTCTTTGACGAATTAAAAGTAAAAAATCCTAATATTTTTGCAGACAAAGACGAACCCGAAGCTGAAACAATTGGCGCCAATTCCTATTATTACACTTTATCAAATAACGTCAAAGCTTACGAAGAAGAATTGGAGTTCTTCACTGTGAAACCTTTCTACAACGCGGTGAATTCCGTTTTTTATAAATTGGGAGTTTCTGCGTCTACATCTACATTTCTGATCTCGATCATATCTTATTCTCTTCTAATATTCCTATTATTTGTTTTTCTAAATGATCAAATAAAAAAAACAGAATTAGCATTTGTACTTACGATTTTGATTTCACTCTTCAAGCCGTTGCTGGATTCTACAAGACATGCCACTCCGGATATGCTGGCCTGTTTATTATTGCTATTAGCGGTTTATTTTTTCGTTTATAAGAAAAATATTATGCTGACAACGGTTTTTGGAATGTTAACAATTTTTACCAGGCCTGAATATTTTATCTTTTTCAGTTTTCTGTTGGTTTTGATTGTTATTTTTCGAAAGTCATTTCAGTATAAAATATCTGAGATTGGAATCTGTTATTTATTCTTGACTTTATCATTCATTATAATTCAGCTTTATTCCAAAATTTCCTGGGGTGTACTTTTTATGAATCAATTTACGAAAGTTCAATTCTTTCCTATCAGTAATCCGGATCCGTTTGTCTTGAGTGATTATATTAATTTTGTTAAGAAGAAAATCTTTCTTGAGTTCAACAGCTCCTATTTTATTATTCTATTAATATTCACAATCATCATTTTTGGAAAAACTTTATATGATAAGCAAAAGACAGAAAAAAAGACATTGCTTATTTTTTCTTTTATCATCACCATATATATAAGTGTTTTCGTAAGATTTTTATCTTTTCCGATTTTGGTCAACAGGATGATGATTGGATTTTACTTATTAATAATTTTAGCCATTATTACTTTTCAGTTTTCATCCAACAAAAATACTCATAGTTAATTTTCTAAAAAGTAGATCAACTAATTCAATTATCTATTATATTTGCGTTTTAATTTTGCACACACTTGAAAAAAACTTTATTCTTTTTACTGATTTCCAATTTTTTCTTTGCACAATGGAGTATTTCCAATGCAGAGAGAAGTGCTCTTATTAATATTTATAATTCCACAGACGGAGAAAACTGGAACAGAACCTGGGATCTGGAAAAAGACCCTAGAAACTGGTTTGGTGTTGCCGTTAAGAATGGGGCAGTTACAGAGCTCAATCTTACAGGAAATGCATTAAGTGGCACCTTTCCGGCTTTTGTGAGTTCGCTTCCGAAACTTACAAAATTAGACCTTAGCAATAATGAACTTACTGGTACAGTTGCAACGGGCATTTCTTCTTTAAGTTCTCTGACAAAATTAGACATCAGCAACAATAGATTGGATGGTGACCCTACAAATGCACTTTCCGGACTTTTTAATTTGGAAGATCTTGCGTTAGGGGGAAACAAATTTATAATTCCTGATGTTAATGGACTCCTCCAGAACTTTAATAATATCAAAATTCTGAATATCGGGGATCTAAACCTGACTAATATCCCAGCGAAAATTGCATCCTTTACAAATCTTGAAACTTTAATATTAGACAATAATCCGATTGCAGCAAATGCTTATGGCAACATTGCAGGACTATCCAGACTGACGACACTTTCAATAGCCGGAACAGGCTTAACTCAAATCCCGAACCAGGTTTCACAGCAAATAAAGCTTGCAAGTCTTAACCTTAATAATAATAGTTTAACAGAGCAAAATACAACAGGACTTGCAACCTTGGTAAACCTTGAATGGCTTTCTTTAGAAAACAACCAGTTATCCCAAGTTCCCGCACAGATATCCCCTCTTAGAGGTTTAAAAACACTTAACTTAGGAAGAAATAAAATCAGCGGAAATCTCGCAGTAATTGCTTCATTATCAAATCTAGAACAGCTATTCCTAAATAATAATCAGATTGCAGGAAATTTTCCATCCATTTTGTTAACAATGTCAAAATTACTGATGGTAAATTTGAACAGCAATCAATTGACGGGCGAACTTCCAGATCAATTGCCAGCGATTACACATCTTAGCAATAATCGGTTTTCCAAAGTAGATCTTTCAAATTACATAACAGATTTTTCAGAGCAAACAGATCTCAATTATTCTCCCCAGCGTTACGACTCAGAAAAAGAAGTATTGGGAATAATAGGACAGCAGGCAAAGTTAGACCAATCTCTTTCCGGAAGTGATTACACTTTCACTTGGTTCAAAAATCTGGATCAAAAATTGAATATACCTACGGAAAGCCTTAACTTCAACAACGTCCAGAACACAGACTATGCAGTTTATACCGCAGAAGCCTATACTTATGGTATTTTGAATAACAATGTTGTTTTTGAGCTATCTCTTTTCCGAGAACCAATTTCTCTAGTTGAGTCTTTGGCAACTTTAGGAATATCGGACTTAAAGGATTTGAGCATCTATCCAAATCCGGCTACGGACTTTATCAACATTATTAATGTAAAACACCAGATCGAGAAAGTTGCTATTTTTGATCTCACCGGAAAACAGATGATTTCTGATACCAAACAAAAAATCAATGTTTCCAGCTTACCATCAGGCGTTTACATTCTTTCTGTAAAAACCGAAGCAGGATTCAAGAATTTCAAGTTTATCAAACAGTAGATTTTTCAGGAGCTATTTCCTGCTCTCCACTATATCTTTTTTGTCATTGCGAATCATGTTTAGTCATTTGCTGAACCTATGAGTAATCGCAACAACAAAAAAGGATGCCGTTGCGATCAGGGCTATGGACTACGACAATCAATCACGTTACAGCAATAATAGATCTCTTCTCTATTTCCCATTTCACAAAAAATATTATCTTTGGAAACTATCGATAATAAGAAATGGAAACCCAAAAATATACGCCAGTAAACAAAGTAAGAATAGTAACTGCAGCTTCGTTATTCGACGGGCACGATGCAGCAATCAACATTATGCGCCGTGTCATCCAGGGAACAGGCTGCGAAGTCATCCACCTTGGTCACGACAAATCTGCAGAGGAAGTTGTAAATACAGCCATTCAGGAAGATGCAAACGCGATTGCATTAACCTCTTACCAAGGTGGTCACAACGAATATTTTAAATATATTTATGACCTTTTAAGAGAGAAAAACTCTCCGCAAATTAAGATTTTCGGTGGCGGTGGCGGTGTAATTCTGCCTGAAGAAATCGAAGACATTATGTCTTACGGAATCGACAGAATTTATTCTCCGGACGACGGTCGTGAGCTTGGTTTACAGGGAATGATCGACGATTTGGTGAAAAGATCCGATTTCGCGACCGGAAAAGATGTGACGGCAAATGATTTAGATTCAATTAGTTTTGAAAATTCTACAAGCATTGCTAAAATCATTTCTGCGGTTGAAAACTTCTCAGAAGAAAAACCTGAATTGGTAAAAGCGATTGACGAAAAATCAAAAGATTTAAACATTCCAATTATCGGTATCACAGGTACAGGTGGAGCAGGAAAATCTTCTTTGACGGATGAATTGGTAAGACGTTTCTTACGGTCAAATCCTGGTAAAAAGATTGCTATCATTTCCATCGATCCTTCAAAAAAGAAAACAGGAGGTGCATTATTAGGAGATAGAATCCGTATGAACGCGATTAATGATCCGAGAGTTTATATGCGTTCAATGGCGACAAGAGAAAACAACGTTTCTGTTTCTCCGTTCATTCATTCCGCCTTAAATGTGCTGAAACTAGCTCATCCTGATGTTATTATTTTAGAAACTTCGGGTATCGGACAATCAGGATCAGAGGTTTCAGATTTTGCAGATGTTTCAATGTACGTGATGACTCCTGAATATGGAGCTTCCACTCAGTTGGAAAAAATTGATATGTTGGATTATGCAGATTTGGTTGCTTTAAATAAATCTGATAAACGTGGCGCTTTGGATGCGCTTCAAGCGGTAAGAAAACAGTTTCAGCGAAACCATTTGTTGTGGGAAAGTCCGTTGGATGATATGCCGGTTTATGCAACGAAAGCATCTCAGTTCAATGACCACGGAACAACTGATTTATACAATAGATTAGTTGACAAAGTGAATGAGAAGTTTTCAGATTTAAACTTACAAGGTTTTGTTGAACAGGAAGTTTCTGAAGACATCACGATAATTCCTCCAAAAAGAGTTCGTTATTTATCAGAAATTGTTGAAAATAATAGAATTTACGATGCTAATGTTGAAAAACAGGCAGAATTAGCAAGAAAAATGTATCATATTGAAGGAGTGAAAAAATTCCTTTCCAATGAAACTTTGGATGCTGAATATCAAAAAGCTGAAAAAGATCTTCAACAAGAAAATATCGACTTCTTAAAAAATTGGGATGATACGAAAGAAGCTTTCAAAGCTGAGTTTTATTCATATTTCGTTCGTGGAAAAGAGATTAAAGTTGAAACCTCAACAGAATCTTTATCACATTTAAGAATTCCAAAAATTTCTTTACCAAAATACACCGATTGGGGTGATTTGATCAAATGGAAAGGTCAGGAAAACCTTCCGGGAGGATTCCCTTACACTGCGGGAATTTATCCTTTCAAAAGAACAGGAGAAGATCCGACAAGAATGTTTGCCGGAGAAGGAGGACCGGAAAGAACCAACAGAAGATTCCACTACGTTTCTGCGGAAATGGATGCAAAACGTCTTTCAACAGCGTTTGACTCCGTGACTTTATACGGTCAGGATCCTGCTTTACCACCGGATATTTATGGTAAAATCGGAAATGCTGGAGTTTCTATCGCAACGTTAGATGATGCAAAAAAATTGTATTCCGGATTTGATTTGGTGAATGCAATGACTTCGGTTTCAATGACCATCAACGGACCAGCTCCAATGTTGTTGGCTTTCTTTATGAATGCTGCGATAGATCAAAATGTTGAAAAATATATTGCTGAACATAAATTAGAAGCTAATGTTGAAAAAGCTCTAAAAGCAAAATTCGACGACAAAGGTTTAGAAAGACCGAAATATAACGGAGAATTACCTCCTTCCAATAATGGTTTAGGTTTAAAACTATTAGGAATCACAGGAGATGAAGTAATTCCTGCTGAAGCTTATGCTGAAATTAAGGCTAAAACGATCGCAACCGTTCGTGGTACCGTTCAGGCTGATATTTTAAAAGAAGATCAGGCTCAGAATACGTGTATTTTCTCTACTGAATTTGCCCTGAGATTGATGGGTGACGTTCAGGAATATTTTATCACAGAAAAAGTAAGAAATTTCTATTCGGTTTCTATTTCAGGATACCACATTGCAGAAGCAGGAGCAAATCCGGTTTCTCAGTTGGCATTTACATTGGCAAACGGTTTCACTTATGTTGAATATTATTTGTCGAGAGGAATGGACATCAATGATTTCGCTCCGAACTTATCTTTCTTCTTCTCCAACGGTATCGACCCTGAATATTCAGTGATCGGACGTGTGGCAAGAAGAATCTGGGCAAAAGCAATGAAACTGAAATACGGAGCAGACGAAAGAAGCCAGATGTTGAAATATCACATTCAAACTTCAGGACGTTCCCTTCACGCTCAGGAAATTGATTTCAACGATATCAGAACAACTTTACAAGCTCTTTATGCGATCTATGATAACTGTAACTCATTGCACACGAATGCTTATGACGAGGCAATTACAACTCCGACTGAGCAATCTGTGAGAAGAGCAATGGCGATTCAATTGATTATCAATAAAGAATTAGGATTGGCGAAAAACGAAAATCCGCTTCAAGGTTCATTTATTATTGAAGAATTAACGGATCTTGTGGAAGAAGCTGTTTACGCAGAATTCGACAGAATCACGGAAAGAGGTGGTGTTCTTGGCGCGATGGAAACAATGTATCAACGTTCGAAAATCCAGGAAGAATCAATGCATTACGAATGGTTGAAACATACAGGAGAATATCCAATTATTGGTGTAAATACTTTCCTTGGAAAAGATGGTTCGCCAACGGTTCGTCCGGGAGAAATCATCCGTTCGACTGAGGAAGAAAAGCAGGTGCAGATTGAAACGCTTCATAATTTCCAGAAGTCTAATGAAGATAAATCTGAAGCAGCCTTGAAAACTCTACAATACGCTGCTATCAATCAGCAGAACTTGTTTAATGTGATGATGGATGCCGTGAAATACTGTTCGCTTGGGCAAATTACAAACGCTTTGTTTGAAGTGGGTGGGAAATATAGACGAAATATGTAGGCGAAGGTCGCCAGCCAATTATAAATAAAACCTCAAGGAAATTTCTTTGAGGTTTTTTTGTATTTTTGGGAAAAATTAATAATGAAGAAAATCTACTTTTTATTTCTAGTCTTTTCCGCAATCCTATTTACCGCTCAAGATTACTCTTTAAATCTAAAAAAACTAATACAGGTCAATACTTATAATGGCGGACAATTAGTTCAATCCGTTTTAGACAATAATGGGAATACTTTTTTTACAGGATTTGCTAATGGGAATGACTATCATTTAGATGGTTATATAATTAATCCCATTGGACTTGAGGACTTATATTTGATTAAGACAGATCCTGCCGGAAACCATTTATGGGAGAAAACATTAAATGCAGGTGCGAAAGGTACAATCCGTCCAAAATTTATTAAAGTAGATAATTCTGGCAATAGTTATGTCATCGCAAACTTCAACGGCATTGTAAATATAGGTTCCAATACTTTTAATTCCTCAACATCCAATGGTATATTGATAAAATTAGATTCCAGTGGTTCATATCTTTGGGCAACTCAAATTGCTGATTCTAATTTGAAAGATTATGACATTTGTTTTGGCAATAATGAAGTATTTGTGCTTTCATCCTCTTCTTTTCTATACCGTATCAATTTGATTGATGGCAGTATAATAAATTCTTTTACTTCGACAAATCTGACATCGATTGATTATAAGGATTCTTCATTATATGTTGGAGGATACGCAATAATTGCATCAAACATAGGTAATATTACACTTGAAGCCAACAGTGGTTTTGTTCTTAAGGGTGACAACAACTTTAATTTTGACTCATACTTGAAGTTCAATTCTAAGGATGCAATTCCAATCATAGCGGTGGTAAAGGATGTCAAATTCCTTGCCGATGGAAGTTTGGAAGTTGTGGGAATTAGTAACTATGTTGTCGACCTAAAGTCAAGTACAGGTTCAAGCGCTACTTTTGAATCAGCACATACTAATAATGCCACCTATCTCTGGGCAGCAAAAATTAAATCTGACTTTTCAAATATAGATTGGTTTAAGGGAAATCAATTGATTGGAAGTTTTGGATTTGCTAATAATCGAGCTAATTCCTATGACATTGAAATCTATCCATTTGGCGATTCCCAATCCAAAATTATTTATAAAAGTGATGATCCGCGAAGTGTATTTGGTCAAACTACTTTTTTTAATGGGTTTTATAGTAATTCATCAGATTACTTACTAAAAAGTTTGGTTCTGGACATCACAAAAAATGGAACAGAAAATACTAATTATAGTTATTGGGTATCAGTTGCCAATGAAAACATAACTTTCAATAATGTAAATAATGTAGAGACTTTACTAACCTACGACCAGAAATCAATATTTGCAGCAAAAAAATTTAATTATGTAAATTCTTTTTATACAGAATATTGGTCTAAAAATATTTACATCTATCACGGCGGGACAATTAAATCCAATTATCTAAAAAGTGATATTTCAGGAAACTCATATATAAATAATGTTATTTCTGGAAGTGTCAATTTTCTTGGAAGTCCTTCCGGTAATGGATATACGAATTATTCAAACTTATATTCTAAAATATCCCCAAATGGAGAATTAAATTGGAAAGCTGAAATTATTTCTACAAGTTCAAAAATTTCAGGGTATTATGCATATTTTAATGATGTGAATACTGATGGAGAAATGGTAACAACTGTAGAAACGCTCAATGGTGGCGCATATTTCATAAGTAATACAAATGTTGTGACAGCTTTACCAAGTGGATATTCATCTAATGCCCCACCGACTAATCATATTGTCAAACTTTCAAGCAATGGTGAATTTCTTTGGAGCAAACGAATAAATTGTGATGGTTTCGATACACCAATAGTTATGACATTTTTCGATAATGATAAAAATATTATTGTTTGGGCAAGCAAAGCGCCATTAATTAAATTTGATGGACAGACTTTTAATAATCAAGGTTTTATTGCAAAACTTGATGGACAAACTGGAAGCACTCTATTTTTAAAAAGCTATTCTGGCTTGGATTATTCTACTGGTAAAATTGTTTTTGACCAGCAAAATAGCATTTACGCATTTTATGAACCTTACGATTTTTCAACAGAATATAATAATTTTAAAATTGGAAACATTTCTATTTCGGGAAATGGTGATGGTTTAAATTCTCTAATGGTAAAATTGGATACTAATGGAAATCCAATTTTCGGAAAGAATTTTTACGAAAATATTCCACCTCAAACTTACAAATACAGTTGGCCAATCGATGTAAAATATGATGGCACAAACTTCATCCAATACAACGTTATATTGGGAGAACAAAGTACTTTTATAGGTCTAGATGGCACACAAATTACCTCGCCATATGGAGGTAACTCAAACACAGTTTTATCCAACTCTCTTTCAAAAATAACTAAAGAAGGAAACGTTCTTGGAACAACTCCAATCTTTAGCTTCAATTCTTCTTGGGATGGTAGCAAGATTGACTTAGATGAAAATGGCAACACCTACATTTATGGAAGTTGGAAAGGAAACCTCAATATCAACAATCAAGAATTTGCCTTAAGCAATAACGGCTACACATCTAGTATTTTAAAGTTTAGTCCATATGGCATCATTAATTATGTGAAAACATTGTATAATCAACCATACCCAAACTACTATACTCAGAAAATAAGTATCGTAAAAGAAAACGTTTTTAACATTTCAGGAAATATTTCAGCAAATAATTTCTTAGGCGAACCAATAAATTTTGTAGGTGCAGACAATTATTATTTAGCAACATTGGAAGAATCTTATCTGCAAACAATTGAAGCAATTAATAAAAACTTTTCTATTTACCCCAATCCTTCTTCTGATTTCATCAACATCAGTACAAAAGAAAAAATAAACAACATTGAAATTTACGATTCCACAGGTAGAAAGGTAACAGCAGAATTCAATTTAAACAATCAAATTGATATTAGAAAACTCATCAAGGGAGTTTATTATATCAGAATCACAACTGATAAAAATAATTTGACCTCAAAATTCATTAAAAACTAAACTAAAACCGCAGATAATCTCTGCGGTTTTTTTACTCCGTAAATTCTCGGTTTCATTTTTGATTACATCCATCACAATATAATCAAACTATGAAACTCAAATCTCCCGAACCATTCTGGCTTGTAAAAGACGGCATCAAACATTCTTATCCTTCATTAAGAGAAAATATCGAAACCGAAATCCTCATCATCGGTGGCGGAATTACAGGATCTTTTTTAGCACATCAAATGATAAAAGACGGTTTCAAAACTGTACTGGTCGATAGACGAGAAATCGGGAACGGAAGTACGAGCGCAACTACATCGATGCTTCAATATGAGATCGATGTTCCGCTTTTCGAACTCTCAGAAATGATTGGTAAAGAAGGTGCAGAAAAAGCTTATTGGGCGTGTTATGATTCTATTGACACTTTAGGAAGAGTCGCCAAAAAAGTAAAATCGGAATGTGGATTTAAGAAAAAGGAATCTCTTTATTTCGCAGCTTTCAAAAAAGATGTTCCGGATTTGAAAAAGGAATTCGAAGCAAGGAAAGCGGCAAAATTTCCTGTAAAATGGCTTTCGTCTGAAGAAATCAATACGAAGTTTAAAATCGAAAATACCTTTGGCGGAATATTATCTGAACAAGGCGGAAGCATCGATGCATTTTGTTTAGCGCACGACATTCTGAATTACAATCATAAAAAAGGATTGTACGTTTTTGATAAGACTGACATCATTAATTTCGATTATAAAAAAAATGGTGTAACCGCAACAACAGATTACGGAAACAAAATAAAAGCGAAAAAAGTCATCTTCTGCAATGGTTTTGAAAGTACAGAAATCATTAAAGACAAATTTGTAAACCTATTATCAACTTTCGCAATTGTTGGTGAACAAAATGAGAAAAAACATGAGGAACTGAATGACCTTTTAGTCTGGAACACTGCAGAACCTTACATTTATATGAGAACGACGGATGATAATCGAGTTCTAATCGGAGGCGAAGATGAGGAATTTGTAAATGCTAAAAAACGAGATTCTCTGCTTCACGAAAAGGAACAAAAACTCGTTAAAAAATTAGACAAATATCTTCCTGAAAATGATTTCCGGACAGATTTTGTATGGGCCGGAACTTTCGGTGAAACCAAAGACGGATTGCCTTATATTGGTGAACATCCGGATTTTCCAAGCGCTTATTTTGTATTAGGGTTTGGAGGAAACGGAATCACATTTTCCGTGATAGGAATGGAAATGGCTTCTGATTTTTTGAAAGGGAAAAAACACGAATTATCAAAATATTTCAGATTTAGAAGATAATTTCTGAGAAAATCTCGTATATCATTTTAATATTTAACTTTGAGCAAAACTTAAATGATATGAAATCAATTTTCACAATTCTTTCCCTGATTATATTTTCCTCTTTTGCGAACGCTCAAACTAAAAGCTTCGATCAAAAATTAGCAGATTCTCTTGGAGCAGATCAATATGGAATGAAGGCTTATTATCTCGTCATTCTCAAAAAAGGAAAAACTGAAATCAATGATAAGACTAAGAAATCTGAACTGATGAAAGGTCATATGGAAAATATCAACAAACTGGCAAAAGACGGAAAATTGATTGTTGCAGGCCCAATATTGGAGAAAAACCAGAATGATTACAGCGGTATTTTTATACTGGACGCAAAAACCAAGGAAGAAGCGGAAAGTTTAGTTTTAACAGATCCTTCCGTGAAAGCAGGAATTTTTGATGTAGAACTTTATAAATGGTATGGTTCTGCCGCTCTTCCACTTTACCTTAAATCTCATGATAAAGTCACTAAAGTCAAATTCTGATGGAAACTTTTAAAACCTTCGAAGATTACTTTTCCCAGTTTGATGAAGAAATCACATCAAAAATGCAGGCAATCAGAACTGAAATCAAAAAAGAAATTCCGGAAGCCGAAGAATGTATCAAATATCTGATGCCGACTTTCGTTTTTCAAAATAAAAATCTGATTCATTTCGCTGTGTTCACAAATCACATCGGACTTTATCCCGGACCGGAAGCCGTGTCTTTTTTCGAGAAAGAACTGGCACAATACAAAACTTCGAAAGGTGCCATTCAAATTCCGCTGGAAGAAAATGTTCCTTTGGAATTAATAAAAAAAATAGTGAATCACGCAAAGGAAAGAATTCTCAAAACCACAAAAACCACTAATAAATAGTGGCTGTTGAAAAATTAATTTCTATTGATTTTGATTTGATTTTTCTCTGTGGCATTAATGATTTTTGAAATATCATCTGCGGTAAATTTCCCCGTAACATCTACGAAAATCGTCTCGTCTTTGTCATCTCTTACAGTGATTATCATCCGCTTGATAATGTCTTTTGATTGTTGAGCATTCAGGCTGATAAGATTCCCTTCCTGCTTCACAGACATCCATTCTTCGTAATCATTCTTATCCAGATATTTCTGAAACTCAGCTTTAACCGGTGTTGTAGAACTTTCCACGATTAGAACTTTTACGTCTTTTATCTTTTTTACAAGATCTATGACTTCCTGACTTTCGCCATCTTCTCTTAAAGCATTTTTCACGTACGATCTTGCTAAGAATGTCGGAACATTGATGCTTACAAATGTTGAATTGCTTTTGAATCCCGGGTTATCAAAGAAATCGGTGTGCACTTTTTTCTGAGAAACCATACACGACTGTAGAAAAAAACCGACAACCGCAAGAATGATAATGTATAAGAATCGTAACATAATTTTAAGTTTTTAGTTTGATGATGTAATACTTGCTCCAGTCACTTCCTGAGCAGACTTTGTCACTTTTGAAGGATTTCCTTTGTATTGGACAGATGCTGCTGAACTTGCACTCGCTGTTACACTTACCGTAGTATTAACTTTAACACTGGATCCGGAAGACGCATCTACAACCGCTGATTTTGTTATGAAATCGCCTGCAGAAACAGAACTCCCACTGCTTGCACTGATGACGCTCGAGTTTGCCGTTCCTGATAATTTCAAAGAGCTTCCGCTGCTTGCTTCAATAGCTATGGATTGCGTATCAAGATTAATTTTCACATTGGATCCTGACTCAACTTCCAAAGCTGTATTTGTTGAAATTTTGAATGTTCCCGAAACCAGTGAACCAGAATTACTGCTCAAAGCAAGTGTAGATTCATTTACAGGTGTCATTGTTCTGAAAGAAGCTCCGGATTTCGTTACAAGTCTGGACAATTTCGGATTGGAAACAACAACTTTCAAATTATTAAAGTTCAAATTTCTTACACCTTTGTTTCTTACGAAGATCTTTAAAACCCCATTTTCAACTTCTGTCATAACATACTGCTGCTTGTCAGCTTCTGTTTTTACGGTCACATTTCGCGTCGGATTTTGACTGAATTCAACTTCTACACCTGAGGAAACTTCTATACCGTTGAACTCCGGAACATTTCTTACACTTCCTACATTCACAGTACTGGATGTTATAGTGGAAACCGGATTTACTGAAGTTACATTTTGGCTTTCCGCCATCAGATTGCTAACATCATCCATAGATATTTTTCCATCCAGCAACATAAGAACCGAACTGTCTTCCGACATAATATTAAGAATCAGATTGTCCAAAACATTGGCAGTAATATCCTGAGCCATAAATTTGATCTTGTTGTCTCGGCTGTTGACAGTTACCAATTCCTCATATTTCATATTTTTGAGGGAGGCAGAAATTTCTTTTTCTATTTTATTAGATTGCAACAGGATCTTTTGATCGTTTGCATCCGGATCCATAGAAGTTCTGGGCTTTTCCAGGATCAGCATTTTCAGTCCGTTTACTTTTCCTAAAAGCGGTTGAATTTTTCCTAACTCAGCATCATCAATTTTCAGACTGTTCAAAAGTTTGAACATTGGTTTTGCGATCTTGATAGATGTTACGCCTTCCGTATCCTGATAATGGTCGAAGAGTTCATTTAGTTTTTCTGACTGTCCGAAAATGTTCGTTGACAGCAGAAATAGTACGAATAATATTGATATTTTTTTCATTTTGATATTTGATTTGCTTAAGGTCTCTTGCAATCGCCATTTTGATTAGATCTAGTTTGAAAATATTTTCAGGGGGGCGATGACATTTGATTTTAAAATTAATAATTAAGAATCCTGTAAAAATCAACTTGATTTTGGGCAGATTCTGCGTGATTTATGGTTTGGGTAACGTTACTTGCAAAATAATTAAAAGCATTTTCCGTAACCGCAATAGCTTCCTGCTCGTTGTACATTGGTTTGCCATTGATGATCACATAGTTCGGATTATAATCTGATGTAGATTCTGTTGGAACCTTGATCTGCTTTTCTTCTTTTTTTGATTGAGTTTCTTGTTGCGCCATTAGTTTTTCAAATTCTTTTCTTACAAGCTCTTTTACAACTTTGTCATTAGTAGTTTGATCAACTTTCTGACTTTCCTGATTTGCTAAAACTGGTTTCGGTGTAGAAGTTTGTTCCATTTTTTCTTCAACCGGAGCAACCTTTTCTACTTTTTCTTTCTTAGGAACATCCTGATTTTTCGCAATCGCAGGTTCAATTTTCTGAGGCTGATTGAACATCCAAAGCGCGCTGATTCCCATTAATAAAATTAAACTCGCTGCCATCCAATACATTTTGTGAGATGTCTTCTTAATCGGAAGTGAGACTATTCTTGGTTCTTCAGTTTTTTTCAAGAAATCTTCGAAACTTATATCCAGTCTTTCCTGTTTCTCTTCTTTCAGGAATGAGAAATAGGGGTTGTCGCTTTCATTTTTCAGGAACAATTCCTCTTCCGGCGTCAGCTCTTCGCCTTCAAAGAATTTAGATTCCCAATCCTTGTATCTGTCGGTTTTCATACGCATAGAGTTTGTTAATTGATTCTTTCACTTTTTGTCTTGCTCTCATAAGGTTCACGCGGACTGCATTTTCTTCCATTTCCATTATTCCCGCGATTTCTGAGATTTCATATTCTTCTACATCTTTCAGGTGAATCACCATTTTTTGTTTTTCCGGCAGTTGAGAAATGAATCCCAAAATCTGCTCTCTCATATTATTTGTTTCGATCTGGTAAAGTTCCGAGGTGTGTTTTGTCTGGCTTGCAAATCCCAATTTCACTTCGTGGTGTTTCAGGCGGTTCAGGCATTCATTTTTTACACTTCTCATGGCGAAACTTTTCAGATTCTCAACAATCAAAAGTTCTTCTTTCTTTTGCCAGAACTTCATCATCAGATCCATTACGACATCTTCGGCTTCATCTGCACTCATCAGAAACTTTTTCGCAAAACGGAACATCTCATTCTTGAGACTGTAGACCGTTGATTGAAATATTTCCTGAGTCATATTGATTCTTTTAATGTTTAAGGTTCAAAGTTTTAAATTTTGAAACCTTTAAGTTCCTGGTTGTTTAAAAGTAAGACATCTGTAATGTAACAATTATTACATCAAATATAAAAAAAGAACCTTAATAATAATTAAGATTCTGATAATCAATTAAATAAAGTTCATTTTTTACACCAAAATAATTTAGTTCATTTCTGTTATAATAGTTTTTGCCCTTAAAATAAATTACAGGTCGCTCCGCTGGAGCTTAGATTGTCGTTTTGAATTTGACCTTCTATTAACAGTTCACCGCTCTGCGGTTTTCCTTAGCAAGGGAAATGTAATCAAAATTATCCTGAAATAAACAATACTCTGTCTTTTCGTAGGAATCCCAACAGTCTGGATTCTTACGGAATGACAAATCGTGGATTGATAATGAAATGTTGATTCCTTGCGAAGCGCGCCCCGACTTGAGTGGAGCTCTTTTTCTTTATCGCTCAGGCAGCGATAAAGAAAAAAGCGGGAACGGAAGGCGGATAAAGGCGCCCAAACAATCCTACAACTCGCCGTTTCCTGCAGACGTTGTATCTTTTTCGGCTCCGACCGGATTCATCGTTTTGTTGAATTTATCCATCTCAAAAGGGAAATCTTCAAACAATCCTGAAAGTGACAAAGCAGAATAAACTTTCCCGGAATATTTGTTTCCAATCGCAATGATCGTAACTTTTGATTTCAGAAGATGTGCAAAAACCGAATTGGTTCCGTGCCACCAGCCATTGTGATATGTGAGTTTTTCACCGTTATCAAAATTCTTCATTCGGAATCCAAACCCGTAATTGTTGATTCCTTTTTTCTCGTTGCTGTAAGGTTCGAAAATTTTAGCTTCAAGTTCCGGTTTCAGGAAATCCTTGGCATATAACGCGACAGAGAAATTAAGCAAATCTCTTGGCGTTGTGTAAACGTTTTTGTCTCCGTAAATGAGATCCAAATTGCCCAACGGATAAAGTCTGTAGCCGCTGAAAAACGATTGAGAAGCGGTCGCAATATCTTTCTTTTGGAAAATGTAAGTGTGGTTCATTTTCAAAGGTTTGAAAACGATTTCCTGCATGGCTTCGGGAAAAGGCGTCGCCGTTACTTTCTCCACAATCAAAGCGAGAAGCGCAAAGTTTGTGTTGCAATACATAAATCCGGTGTTGGACAATCTTGCCAGATCCGGTTTGTATTTGATCAGCATATCCACAACATCCTGATTGGTAATGAATTCTTTTTTAAGTTCTTCCGGGGCGGGTTTTATTCCCTGATCGAAATGCTCATATTTTGGAAGTCCGCTTCTTTGGGATAACAAACTGAAAACTGTAATTTCCGGATAAGGGAATTTTGGAAAAAACTTGGTAACATTGTCTTCGAGTTTCAGTTTTCCGGCTTCTACTAATTTCAAAACTGCCATTGCCGTCATCGTTTTGCTGACTGATGCAACGTGAAGTGGCGTGTTCTCATCGATTGGCATTTGTTTACCTTCTCTGCCAAATCCTCTGTATTTTTCGAAAATGATTTTGTTCCCTTTTGCAACTAAGATTCCGCCGCTAAGATCACCTTGTTCCCAGATTTTCTGATAGTAATTATTGATTTTAGGCAGAATATTTGGTTTGTCTAACAATACGGATTCTTCCGGCGTAAAAACCTTATCTAAATCTACGTTTCCGTAATTTGGAAGTTTGGAATCGTAAGTTTCTGCTGTAGATTCTTTTTCTTTTTTGCAAGAAAAAATTGATAAAGTGATGAAAACCGATGTGATTATTTTTCTAAAATTCATTATGATCCAAACTTCGTTAAGGCACGCAAGTTAACATAAAATGGAATTTTGACCGAGCGGAATTATCTTAAGAAATGTTAAATAAACCCGAGAAATTTTAATTTAATTTAAGATATCAAATTGTGAAATCTTCAATAATTTTATCTACAATAAACTGAGCCAATTTGATTTTACTTTGACTTGTCCAACCTGCAATATGTGGTGTAACAATCACTTTTTCAGAGTCTAAAAGAAATTGCAGGTCCTGATTTTCCGTTTCCAAATTTTCAAAAGACGACTTTTCATATTCCAAAACATCGAGACAAGCGCCGAGAACTTTCCCTGATTCAATTGCTTGTACTAAAGCTTTAGTTTTTAAATTTTTACCTCGCGCTGTATTTATTAAATAAAAATTCTTTTCCATTTTAGATATGAAATTTTCATCAATCAAATAATGCGTTTGGGAAGTCAATGGAATATGAAGACTTAATATATCTGCTCTTTTCTGAAGTTCTTCAAGCGAAACCTGCGTTGCAAATTCGTCGGAAAGATTTGGCAAAATGTCGTGAAAAATTACCTCAACACCAAAACCAGAAAGTCTTTTAGCCGTCGCTTTTCCCATATTGCCGTAACCAATGATTCCGAAAGTTTTTCCAAGTAACTCATCGCCGCGGTTTTCTTCTCGTTTCCAGATTCCGTTTTTCACTTCGTTGGAAGCAATGAATAATCTGTTCATTAAAATCAATAACATTCCGACAACGTGTTCTGCAACAGAATCACGGTTTCCTTCAGGAGAATTGATTAGTTTGATATTTAGTTTGTCAGCTGTTTCCAGATCGATATTTTCCATTCCGGCTCCTACTCTCGCAATAAATTTGAGATGTGAAGCTTTGGTCAGAAAATTTTTATCCAACGGAATTCGGCTTCGGATGATGATTCCTTCATAATCAGAAATCTTATCCAAAACCTCATCATAAGTAGAAACGTGATCTTCTTCTACAACAAAACCTTTTGCGGTCAATTGTTCAGAAATTAGAGGATGATTTTTATCGAGCTGAAGGATTTTCATTTTATTTTGATAAAATTAGATGTAAAAAAAGGGCTAAATAAAGCCCGTTTATATTTTAGAATTATTCTCCTAAGAATAATTTTTTGAGTTCTACAGAATCTGTTGGTTTCATTCTTCCGGAAAGAATTAATGATAGTTCTTTTCTTCTCAAAGCGGCATCATAACGTACAATTTCCAGCTCAGTTTCCGGCTCCAACTGAGGAATTGGAATCGGACGATTGAACTCATCCACTGCTACGAAAGTATAAATCCCTTCATTAGTTTGAATTTTCGTTTGATTAATTGGGTCATCCAGCCACACATCAACATAGATTTCCATAGACGTGGAAAATGCTCGGGAAACTTTGGATTCCAAAACTACAATTCCACCTTCCGGAATCGGATGATTGAAAGAAACGTGATTCACAGAAGCCGTTACAACGCGTCTTTCACAATGTCTGGTTGCAGAGATAGATGCTGCGCGGTCCATTCTTGACAACAGCTCGCCTCCGAAAAGATTTCTTAAAGAATTGGTTTCGTTGGGTAAAACGATATTCGTCATTACCGTAAGGCTATCTATTGATTTTTTGGATTTTTGCATTCGTTTTCGGTTTTATACTATCTATTTTAATTGAGTCTGTTTCAGGAGTTGCCAAAACTTTTTTTGGTTCTGCTTTTCTTACAATTTTCTTTGTCGGGATTTGAGATGACTTCCCAAATATCAATTCCTGATTTGCAAAAAGGAAAAGTGAAATAGTCCCTAATATAATGATTGATAAAAATGTCCAAATAACATTCTTATTAAAAGAGTAATTTTCGGAATTAATATTTTTCTTAGGAAAACTTTTCTTCAGATTTTGAAGATTGATAGATTCCAGGCCAAAAACGTCATCATCGTTGTCCGTTATCTTTACTACTTTGTTCTGATCGTCCAATTGAAAGTGACCAAGATTCTCAAGGTAAAGATTATTCTCAGATTGTAACTTCTGAAACCATTTTGCAACCTCATTTTTCAAATTTACCTCTACAGTGAAAAGATTAGAATTGTTTTCTTCCGCAATATATTTCGCAAGGTAATTCTCAAAAACCGAAGGTTGATAGTGGAATGCTACCACTTCTTTTGGCGGCGTAATTATAGAATTTTCCGCATCAATTTTTGCAGATTCTTTTGTAAGTTCGAAAACTCCAAAATCCGGGACTTCTGCCTTTTGATGCTTCAGAAGATATTGATATAGATGATACTCAAAATTCATTTGGCACAAAACTACATAATTTTTGAGGTTATAGAAAATATAAAAGCTTGCTTTTTACAGCAAGCTTTTGAATTTGATATGAATAATTAAGGTCTAGTTCGCAAACTTCACAACTTCTGAAATACTGTTTCCGGAAATCTGTACCAAGAATGAACCTTTTTGACTAAGGTTAAGATCAATTGGATTTCCGTTTGCATTTGCTTTTAAAGTTTTGATTACCTTTCCACCGAAATCATAAACTGTAAGGTCTATATTTCCTTTTGCAGATGTAAATAATTTTCCTGCGGCAACTTGAGATTTTGTTTTTCCATTATTAGCCTCGGAAACTGCTAGTGCCCCAAGAGTAGTCGGACCTTCAAGATCTTTGTCACTTGATTGTGCAGTTGCCCCGTTTGATTGATTTTTGAAAACAATACCAATTCTTTGTACTACTGTTCCGGAAGGCATTGTGTTGTTTGAATTTGTAAAAAGCTTAGTGTTTAAATTTATCGTTCCCACATAAGCATTTTCCGTAGAATCCCAAGTCATAGTCGTGTTGGAATTGGTCCAGGCATCATCAAAATTTCCTTTGTTATTATCCCCATCTGTCTGAGCTGACCAAACGTGGACATAAAAAGTGGGTGCACTTTGTGGATCATAAAAACTCCAGTCAGCAGTTTTTCCGTAAGTTAATTTGTAAATACCATTTGACACGGTATAAGTAAGTTGCCCGAAAGCTGTGGCACTTGCAAATAACGCAAGTGTCAGAAAATAAAATTTTCTCATAAATGTTAATTTTTAAGGTCTATATTAATTCATTCAAAATACTACTCACAAATGCATTATGAACTAAATGTAAATCTAACATTAATTTTAACTCAACAAAAAAAAATTTAACCTTCCAGCTTTTAAAACAAATAACAAACTGATTATCAGTGACAAAAGTTTTATTTTACCTTAATAGAAATCCCAAACATGAAGTTAATTCCGGCTTGAGAGAAGTAATAAGGGCCACTAAAACCGTTGTTGACATACTTAACATCTGTGAAATTATTTAATAAGAATCTTAAAACTACATCATTTTTTGCAAAAGGCAATTTATAGGAAACATTAAAATCCGGAACCAAATAATCATCCAGCTGGTTCACTTTGTCTCCGGAGTTATCTAAGAATTGTTTACCTACATACTGAGCCGTAACTCCAAGATTGAAATTTTTGAATGGAGAATATGTGATATTTCCATTAGCAATTACACTTGGAGAAAACGAGATTGCCTCACCACCAAGATTTTTTTTAACTGTAATTTCATTTCCGGGACTGAGAGGATCAGGTTCTTTTACCTCAACCGTATATTTCATTATTTTATTATCACTAATTGTAGCGTTTGCCGAAAGTTGCAATTTTTCTGACAATTTTGCTAATGTGCCAATTTCAAGACCCAATCTATAACTCTTGCCTACATTTTCCTTGATAAACTCGCCAACATTATTGATTTGTCCATTAAGAGCCAATTGATCTTCGTAATACATATAATACGCATTTGCAGTGAAAGCCACTTTTCCGAATTGCTGTTCCCAACCCGCTTCGAAGTCGTGAAGCGTTTCTGCTTTTGTATCAGGATTAGCAAAAAGATCGTCCCGGTTTGGTTCACGATGAGCATTGGCGTAAGAAACGAAAATTTTACCGTTTTCTATGTTATAATTAACACCAGCTTTTGGATTGAAGAAAGTCCATTTTTTATCCATATCTGCACCTTCAGAATCTCCGGCTAATTGAATCTTAGTATTATAATCGATATTTCTCAATTGCAGATCTCCAAAAAATTCGAATTGATTGAGTTTGTAAATTGCTTTTGCAAAACCAGAAACTTCGTTTTTGACTGAGCGATTTCGATAATATTCGGATTCATTAATCTCCGGGAAGAAAACGCCAGTTACATTACCAAAATGTCTTCCGTAATATTGATTGGCAACGGCACCAATATTCAGATCGAGATTTCCTAATTTCCCATACAAAGTAGAGATCACGCCATAAAAATCATTATCGAGCCATTTTTTTCTGATGAAATCTGATGATTTGATTTCTGTTCCGTTTTCGATGATATTTGGCAAATTATATTTTGAGAATTTTGCATCTTGTTTATAATTCTCATAATAACCTTTTCCTTTGGTGTAATGTGCAGTGGTCTCCAATTTCCACTGATCGGAGAAACGCTGATTCCATAAAAACTGATAATGATTTTGTCTGTAATTATCGGTTTCATTATCATAATAGCCGGTTATATTTTCCCAGTTAGCATCATAAATTGCTCCGGAATAGTTGAATCTCGGATTAGTTTCCCAAGTTGCTTTATCAATCCCATTCCAGGCCTGATAAGTTTTTTCCTTTCCTCCAAAAGCCAATAACCTCAACTCTGTATTTTTCTCCTGAAATAGTGCAGAGAAATTATAAGAATGAAGATCAGAAAACGCTCTGTCAATATAACCATCGGAATGAATGTGCGTGTATCTTCCCATTACAGACAATCGGTTTTTCCAAAATTTTCCGGAATTGACCTCAGCAGAATATTTATAAGTATTAAATGAACCATAAGAATCATCCGTTCTCACAGAAAATGTGTCCGACGGATCTCTGGAAACCACATTCACACTCGCTCCAAAAGCCGAAACACCATTAGTAGAACTTCCGACACCACGCTGAATCACAATTTGTGAAGCTGAACTCGTCAAATCCGGAACATTCACGAAGAAAGTTCCCTGCGATTCGGAATCATTATAAGGAACACCATTCAACATTACATTGATGCTGGTTCCTGCAGTTCCACGGATTCTTAAACCTGTGTAACCTACTCCATTTCCCGCATCGGAAGTCGAAATAACCGACATTTGGTTCTTCAAAAGAATCGGTAAATCCTGCCCCAAATTTTTGTCGGCAAGATCTTTTTCAACATTAATGATGGATTTCGCAACCGGCGTTCGTTTGGTGAATTCTACAGCCTTAATGCTTGTAACCTGTACAGAATCTGTAGTTTGTGAAAAATAAAACGGAGCAATGAACACTCCTAAAAAAAGTAAACCTTTCATTCTTAAAAAATTTTGTTTGTTAAAATTATTTTAGAATAAAAGGGGCGTCGTTGAATTAACAATGAAGAATTTATAATGAAGAAATTAATTTTTAATTCTTAATTTTTCATTAAAAAGCATCCCTAAACAGCATTATCTGTTCCAGGTTCATTGGGTATAATCTCAGCTTGTTACAGCACCCCTTAAATTTCTGACTGCGAAATTACATTTTTTTTTGAATTAATAAGCTTTATTGTTTTTATCAACATAAAAATAATTTTTCCCATCCTTAGAAACCTCAAAAAGATTGGCTGTTTGCCAGGACAGATTCATTTTGATATCAGCATAAACAAAAGGAATAATGATCTTATTCTGTTTATCGACAATTCCGAATTTGTTATTTCTAACAGCGATGATCATTGGATTTTCCCTATCACTTTCCAAAACGTACAACATCTGATATTGCGGATAAATATCAAAATCTTTATATCCACTAAGGTCAATACTGTCCTTACTCACAAGTCCGTACATTCCGTTCAGCGTAAAGGCTTTGTATTTGTGCATTTGGTAAGGTTGAAAACATTTTCCCAAATCGCTTTTTTTGTATTGGTAAACCCGCAATCCTTTTTTATTGATTCGATAGGAGATGTTATTTTTTTCTACAGTTGCATAATCAGCTGAACCGAAGATTCTGGCATTTTTATTCGGAGAATTAAGGAGGTTACAATCTTCAGAAAAGAACATAGCGATATGATATTCCGGCGCAATTACCATTTTACCATTTTGATTGATATATCCTGATTTCTGATCGACCTTTTGAGGAATTAATGAAGGCAAAAGATCTTCCTTCATCTGACTGAAAGCTGCGCAAAAACAGCTTATAAGAATTAAGCTAAATAGTTTTTTCATCGTGTTTGTTTTTTATAAACGAGTGATAAGATCTTTATAAAAATCTGTGTTTTTCAGCAACGAAAATACGAAAACTATTATTAACACTACAAAAACAAATGCCTTACCCGCAATAAGGCGGTTAACTTCAGCTTTTAGTTTTTGATTATCTGAAAAATTAATAATCAAAACAACAAGTAAAACGGGAATAGAAATAACAAATAAAGGGTTGAATTTAAAAGCTTCTAACAATCTGAAATGCAGCAATGAATGAAACGCTCTCTGAACACCACAACCAGCACATTCATATCCTGTAAAAGTCTTTAAAGGACATTTGAGGAAATAACCGCTTTTTGAAGGATCAACAAAAAAATAAAGACAAATCGAACACACAAAAAACACACAAAAAGCAATTCGCTTTTTATTATTTTTAATTAATGTACTGATTTGCAACCTCATAATATTAAACAACTTCGATTTGTAAAGTAAAAATTAATTTGATAAAAATAGATAATATAGATAAATTAAATGTAATTTATTTTGAATCTAAATTAATCTAATCGTTTAAAAGCGTATAATTTCGTAAATTTGTGCGGTTTTAAAAGAAACAAAACCCTTTCATTTACCACTTTGAACTCAGGTTCACTGCAACAAATCAAAACAGTAGAAATATAATCGGTCAAGATTAAATACTTCTCTTTTTATAAATCTACCTTTAACATTAAAAAGAAATTCTATTTATGAATATTTATCAGGATTACATCCAAGAGATTGAAGAAAGAAAAATCCAAGGCCTTCATCCGAAGCCTATTGACAGTGCAGAATTACTAAGCGAGATCATTACGCAAATTAAAGATTCTGAAAACACACACAGGGAAGACTCTCTTAACTTTTTTATTTACAACGTTTTACCGGGAACTACGAGTGCAGCAACCGTTAAAGCTGAGTTTTTAAAAGAAATTATCCTTGGACAATCCGAAATCCTAGAAATATCTCCTGCTTATGCTTTCGTATTATTGTCTCACATGAAAGGAGGACCTTCAATCAGAGTATTATTGGATTTGGCTTTAGGTAATAACGAAAATATTGCAAAACAAGCAGCAGAGGTTCTTAAAACTCAGGTTTTCCTTTACGAAGCAGACACTGACCGTTTAAAAGAAGCATTCCACAACGGAAACGCAATCGCAAAAGAACTCATCGAAAGTTACGCCCAAGCCGAGTTCTTCACAAAACTTCCGGAAGCTCCGGAAGAAATTAAAGTGGTAACATACATCGCTGGAGAAGGAGACATCTCTACAGATTTATTGTCTCCAGGTAATCAGGCACACTCAAGATCCGACCGTGAACTTCACGGCTTGTGTATGATGACGCCAGAAGCTCAACAAGAAATAAAAGCTTTGCAGGCACAACATCCTGACAAAAGTGTAATGCTGATTGCTGAAAAAGGAACAATGGGTGTTGGTTCGTCCAGAATGTCTGGCGTTAACAACGTTGCACTTTGGACTGGTAAACAAGCAAGTCCCTATATTCCATTCGTGAATATCGCACCAATTGTTGGAGGAACAAACGGAATCTCTCCAATCTTCCTGACGACTGTTGATGTAACCGGCGGAATTGGAATCGATCTTCAAAACTGGGTAAAAGTTTTGGATGCTGAAGGAAACCCAATCCGTAACGAAAATGGCGAACCGATTCTTGAAGAGAAATATTCCGTAGCTACAGGAACTGTACTTACAATTAATATTAAAGAAAAAAAATTATACAACGGCGATCAGGAATTGAAAGACATTTCTAAATCATTCACGCCTCAGAAAATGGAATTCATCAAAGCTGGCGGATCTTATGCTATCGTTTTTGGTAAAAAATTACAGACTTGGGCTTCGAATATTTTAGGAATTGAAATCCCTACAGTTTATGCGCCTTCAAAAGAAATTACCAAAGAAGGTGTTGGTCTTACGGCTGTTGAAAAAATATTCAATAAAAATGCAGTTGGCGTAGCACCAGGAAAATTATTGCACGCAGGTTCAGATGTTCGTGTTGAAGTTAACATTGTTGGTTCTCAGGATACAACCGGTTTGATGACTGCACAGGAATTGGAATCAATGGCAGCAACAATCATCTCTCCAATCGTTGACGGTGCTTACCAGTCCGGTTGTCATACAGCGTCAGTTTGGGACAAAAAAGCACAGGCAAACATTCCAAGATTGATGAAATTTATGAATGATTTCGGTTTGATTACTGCTCGTGACCCGAAAGGCGAATACCACGCAATGACAGACGTTATTCACAAAGTTTTGAATGATATTACGATTGACGAATGGGCAATCATCATCGGTGGAGATTCTCATACGAGAATGTCCAAAGGTGTTGCTTTCGGAGCTGACTCTGGAACTGTTGCTTTGGCTTTGGCGACTGGTGAAGCATCTATGCCGATTCCGGAATCTGTAAAAGTAACTTTCAAGGGTGATATGAAAGCGCATATGGATTTCCGTGATGTGGTTCACGCCACTCAATTACAAATGCTTCAGCAATTTGGAGGAGAAAATGTTTTCCAGGGAAGAATTATCGAGGTTCACATCGGAACACTTCCAGCTGATCAGGCATTTACATTTACCGACTGGACAGCAGAGATGAAAGCAAAAGCTTCAATCTGTATTTCTGAGGATGATACTTTGATCGAATCTTTGGAAATCGCAAAAGGCAGAATCCAGATTATGATCGACAAAGGAATGGATAACCATCTTCAGGTTCTTCAAGGCTTAATTAATAAAGCAAATAAGAGAATCACAGAAATTAAATCCGGCGAAAAACCAGCTTTAACACCAGATTCAAATGCAAGCTACTATGCAGAAGTTGTTGTTGATCTTGATGCCATCGCAGAACCAATGATCGCCGATCCGGATGTAAACAACGAAGATGTTTCCAAAAGATATACGCACGATACTATCAGAGATCTTACTTTTTATGGCGGAAACAAAAAAGTAGACCTTGGTTTCGTTGGATCTTGTATGGTTCACAAAGGCGATTTGAAGATCGTTTCTCAAATGCTTAGAAACATCGAAAGACAAAATGGTAAAGTTGAATTCCTTGCTCCTCTTGTGGTTGCAGCTCCAACTTATAACATCATCGATGAGTTAAAAGCTGAAGGCGACTGGGAATTATTAGAAAAATATTCAGGTTTCGAATTTAATGATAACGCTCCGAAAGGCGACGCACGTGTTGCTTACGAAAACATGATGTACCTCGAGCGTCCAGGCTGTAACCTTTGTATGGGTAACCAGGAAAAAGCGGAAAAAGGAGATACAGTTTTAGCAACTTCTACCCGACTTTTCCAGGGAAGAGTGGTTGAAGATTCTGAACGTAAAAAAGGAGAATCTTTATTGGCTTCTACACCAGTTGTTGTACTTTCAGCTATTATGGGAAGAATTCCTAATATTGATGAATACAAAGCTGCAGTTGAAGGCATTGATTTGACTAAATTTGCTCCTCCAATCAAAGAATTGGTAGCTGTTGGTCATTAATAAAATTTTGATGATAAAATAGCCTCAGAACTATTTTAAAAATTATGTAAATTGAAAGATCTTGGTCCGTTTGGATTCAGGATCTTTCTTTTTTTTGTTTAGAACTTTTCCATATTAAACTCCTTATGATTTTTTTAACTGAAATTTAAAATGTGAAACTTTAATTTTTAGTAACTTGATAGTTGTAAAATATGATCACTATTAATCCTATTAATCTTAATTTGAAGCTTGTAGGAATAAAATTTGATAGACCTAACAATACCAACTTTTCCCCATTGAATCAAGGAAAATTTGATTAATAATTAATAAAATAAAATCGAGATATGACTTTTGACTTGGATATGATAAAAAAGGTTTATTCTGATTTCGAAACCAGAGTGAACGATGCAAGAGCTTTCATGGGAAGACCTCTTACTTATTCCGAAAAAATCCTTTGTGCGCACTTGGATCCGAAGCAAGTGAAAGAATCTTTCACCCGTGGAGGTTCTTATGTAGATTTTGCCCCGGACAGAGTAGCAATGCAGGATGCGACGGCACAAATGGCACTTTTGCAGTTTATGCAGGCTGGAAAGAAAAAAGTAGCAGTTCCTTCAACAGTTCATCTAGACCATTTGATTCAAGCAAGAGTTGGATCTGCAACTGATTTGGTAGATGCTAATAATAAAAACAACGAAGTTTATCAGTTTTTAGAATCCGTTTCTAATAAATACGGAATCGGATTCTGGAAAGCCGGAGCCGGAATTATTCACCAGGTAGTATTGGAAAATTATGCTTTCCCAGGCGGAATGATGATTGGAACCGATTCTCATACGGTGAATGCAGGCGGACTTGGAATGGTTGCCATCGGTGTTGGTGGTGCTGATGCTGTGGACGTGATGGCCGGTCTGCCATGGGAATTAAAAATGCCTAAGCTCATTGGTGTGAAGCTTACGGGGAAGATGAGCGGATGGACTGCTGCAAAGGATGTGATTTTAAAAGTGGCAGGTATTCTTACCGTAAAAGGTGGAACTGGTGCTATTGTAGAATACTTCGGAGATGGCGCAGAATCACTTTCCTGTACAGGAAAAGGAACAATCTGTAATATGGGTGCTGAAGTTGGAGCAACGACTTCAATCTTCGCTTACGATAACAATATGAGCAAATATCTCCGCTCCACTGACAGAGAAGATCTAGCCGACGCTGCTGATGCTGTTGCTCATGTTTTGAAAGCTGACCCGGAAGTTTTAGCTGAACCTCAAAAATATTATGACGAAGTGATTGAGATTAATCTTGATACTTTGGAACCTTATCTTAACGGACCTTTCACACCGGATTTGGCAACGCCAATTTCTCAAATGAAAGAAATCGCTGAGAAAAACGGATGGCCAACAAAAATTGAAGTTGGATTGATCGGTTCTTGTACCAACTCTTCTTATGAAGATATCGCAAGAGCAGCTTCTGTTGCAAAACAAGCCAGAGAAAAAAACCTCGAAGTAAAAGCAGAATACACGATCACACCTGGATCTGAACAAGTAAGATTTACCGTAGAAAGAGACGGTTTCCTGAAAACTTTTGAAGAAATCGGTGGTAAAGTTTTCGCAAATGCCTGCGGACCATGTATCGGACAATGGGCGCGTGAAGGTGCTGAAAAACAGGAGAAAAACACCATTGTTCACTCTTTCAACAGAAACTTCTCCAAAAGAGCGGATGGCAATCCAAACACTTATGCTTTCGTAGGTTCTCCGGAATTGGTTACAGCCTTGGCAATTGCAGGAGATCTGACTTTCAATCCATTGACGGATAAACTTAAAAATAAAAACGGTGAAATGGTTCTTCTTGACGAACCAAATGGTGACGAACTTCCAAAATTAGGATTTGATGTAGATGATCCTGGTTATATTGCTCCGGCTGAAGATGGTTCCAAAGTAGAAGTTGTGGTTTCTCCGACATCGGACAGATTGCAATTGCTGGAGCCTTTCACACCTTGGGATGGTAAAAATATTACAGGTGCGAAACTTTTGATCAAAGCTTATGGAAAATGTACGACTGACCATATTTCTATGGCTGGACCTTGGTTGAAATATCGTGGACACCTTGATAATATTTCCAATAATATGTTGATCGGCGCCGTGAACGCCTTCAATATGGAAACAAATAATGTCAAGAATGAAGAGGACGGACAATACAAACCAGTTCCGGATTCTGCAAGACAATATAAAGCAGACGGCGTTCCTACTATCGTAGTTGGTGATGAGAATTATGGTGAAGGTTCTTCCAGGGAACACGCTGCGATGGAGCCGAGACACCTTGGTGTAAGAGCAGTTTTGGTAAAATCATTTGCCCGTATTCACGAAACAAACCTTAAAAAACAAGGAATGTTAGCGCTTACGTTTGCGAACAAAGAAGATTACGATAAAATTCAGGAAGATGACACCATCAACTTCTTAGACCTTGATCAGTTTGCGCCGGGTAAACAACTCTCTCTTGAGTTTGTTCACGCTGATGGCACTAGAGATGTGATTGTTACAAACCACACTTACAACGCAGGACAGATTGGTTGGTTCAAAGCTGGATCTGCTCTTAACCTTATTAAATTAATGGAAAAAGAAAACTAAGTTTTTTCCATATAACATAAAAATGCCTCACAAGTTTGTAAGGCATTTTTTATTTACTAATATTTAAATTTTATTCTCGTTCGGTTCTGGTTCCTGTCTGCAAAACTTGGATTCGAATCTTTGTTTCCACATCTGTTTCATTTTTTCTCTTTCTTCTTCCGTTCCGCAAAATCTGGATTCCAATTTCTGTTTCCACATTTCCCTGTCGTCATTCCCAAATCTGTTTCGATTTTTGAATTTCTCTTTTGCATTGGCCAGTCCTCCAAATAATATCTTTGATATGACTAAAATCCCAAGAGACTGCCAATACGTAATCGCTTTAACACCTAAAACATCAGGCAAAACCATATTCCAAAGCCATTGGAAAAACCAAATAAACAATCCAATTGCAGCAATGATGCAAGGGAATGCTAACCAAAATTTCTTTTTATGCTTGTTCATTTTCTTAAAATTAATTCTTCAAATCGTTATAAAGTCGCTGCATCTTTTTTCGCAAATGTTTCACTGCGTATGACTTTCTGCTGATAATTGTTTTTATGTTTTCTCCCTCTTCGTCTGCAATTTCCTGCAGGGTCTTATCTTCCAGTTCATTTTGAACGTAAACCTTCTTTTGTTTTTCGGGGAGTTCATCCAAGGCTTTCATCAGCTCGTCCCAGAACATATCTTTGAACATGGCGATTTCCGGATTGTTACTGTCATCTGCGAGGAGAATATCCTTCACGTTCAGCTCGCCGTCTTCGTCCTGATAGACAAAATCTTCCAGAGATTCTGTTTTCTTCTTTCGATAACTGTCAATGATTTTGTTTCGGGTTACCGAATATAACCAGGCACCGACATTTTCCAATTCATTAAGATTGGTCAATCGGCTGGTCTGAAACCATACTTCCTGAAGAATATCTTCTGCATCCTCTGTCTTTGCCACTTTGGAATTGATAAAGCGCAAGAGTTGAGAGCCGTAATTTTTTACGACCTCTGTAATAGATGCAGATCTGGTTTCGGTCATTTGCTGTAAAGATAGCGAGTCCATATGAATATGACGGCACTACTTTTTTTTTACTTTAAAGTTTTTGAAATTATTTGATTTCTTTTGGAATTCCCCAAACAGCTTTATTTTCTGAACCTATAACTTTTCTATATTTAATTTTATTAATGATTGTATCTTTTACGAGATAGATTGGATGTAAGGAAATCGATTTTTCAGGATTTTCTATTGGAGTGATAATAAACTTAGTTCCAATTTTATAATCGTTATTATCACATTTGGAAAGTACCGAAACTTTTGATGGAAGATTATTATCTTTTGTTTTTCCGATAAGTAATGCATACGGAATTCCTTCTGTATAACAATATGCCAGATTTTTTTGAAAATAAGTTAGCTCTAATTCAAATTCTTTCTTAGTTTCAATAAATTCAAATCCGAGCGAATTAAGATATTTAACTTTTCTGGGAGCGCAATTACATATAACTAATAAAAGTAAACAAGCGGCTATTATTTTCATAAACTAGAATTAAATCAGTTTAATATAAGAATAAATAATATTACATCAACGGCAACCTCATCAACTCATGTTTTCCAAAGATGATGGAGTTTGCAGGAACATTACGTGAAATCACACAATTGGCTCCGATGATGCAATTATCACCAATTGTTACACCTTTGAGAACGGTAACATTGCTGTATATTTTTACATTTTTGCCAATGATGATTGGCGAAGTATTGAATTTAGTTTTGTGCCAGATATATTCCGGTTTGGTATCGAAAGCGTGATCGTGATCGTAGAATTTGCAGCCTTCCGCAATACAGGTATCGTCGCCTAATTCTATCTTTTCCAGACAATTGATGGAAATATAATGGCTGAGATCTACATTGTTTCCGAAGATCAATTTTCCGCCATTTCTGATTCTGACAGCTGTATGATCTCTCCAAATCACATTTTTACCAATTTCAAATTGTGCATTATCATCCAATTCAAAAGTGGTCGCTTTCCCTATTTTCAAATCTGAATGAAGTTTTACACCCGAATGAGAATTGAGAATACTGTAAGAGTAAAGCTTTTCTATTTTCGCAATCGTTTTGGGTATCAAATTGAGCGTTTTATAAATTAGATTGATCATAATTTTAATTTTTTATAAAGTACCGGAATCCACAAAGATCTCCTGTCCTGTAATCGATTTTGATTTTTCACCTGCTAAAAACATGACTGTTTCTGCGACAGATCTCATATCGGTTTCTTTTTTTAAAGCGGTTCTTTTGAAGATCCTGTTTTTGTGATCCTGTGTCAGTTTGGCATTCATCGTAGTTTCCATATAACCCGGAACCACGATATTGGAACGGATTCCGCGCTCGCCCCATTCTCTGGAAATATTTTTGGAAAATGATTGCAAAGCACCTTTGGAAGCCGCGTACATCGACAAACCTTTGTAACCTGTATGCGCACTAATCGATGAAATATGAATAATACTGCCGGAAACCCGGTTATAAATCATATTTCTGATTGCATATTTCGTAAGAAACATCGGAGAATAAAGATTGACATCAAACATTGTTTTCAAATCGTTATAATTAAGATTCGTTACAATATCATCGTAAGCGATTGCTGCATTGTTGATCAAAACGTGAATCGGAATCTGATTATTAACAAATTCTTTGAAAACCGACTGTTTAATATCTTCCGGATTTGACAGATCAAAAATTTTGAAGAAAAGATTCTCCGGATACTGTTTTTCAAGACCTTCCAATTCCTCGGATTCTGTTCTGCTGATGCCGTAAACTGTATGTCCGTTTTCAAGAAACAGTCGGCTCATTTCTAAACCAACACCTCTGGAAACGCCGGTAATTAATATGTTCATACGATTTTCTTTTTTCCGGTTCTGGTTAAGTCTATTTTTTCCACGAAAGTGATTTTTCTTGGGATTTTGAAATTTTGGATTTTTCCATTCAAGAAAAATCGGACTTCTTCTTCTTTCAATTCTAAGTCCGGAAGCAATTCTATCTCACAACAGATGACGTTTCCAAGAACTGCGTTTGGTTTTCCGAAAACTCTCACGTTTCTGATTTTTGGATGCTGTGTCAATTCATCTTCCACTTCATAAGGATTCACTTTATATCCTCCTACATTGATCAATTCATTTTTTCTGGAAGTGAAACGGAATCTTCTTTTTTCATTATCAATCCATTCTACGAGATCTCCAGTTGCGTAGAAATCATCAATCAAATGAAGCTGGGTTGTTTTTCCAAACAGATCTTTGTGAATGTATAACTCATCTTCTACGACTTTTATCAATCCGATATGTTTATCCTGAACGATGAACTCGTCATTCTGAGATGAAAACAAAGGTCCTGTTTCTGTAGAACCATAAACATTGTTGATTCTCGCATTAGGAAAATATTTAACTACCTGAGAGACCAGATAATTATCCGATTTTTCGCCTCCAATTGTGATTTTTTTAACCGAATTAAATGTTTGATCTAAAGGCAACAGTAATCTGTAAAAAGTTGGTGTTGAAGAAAGATTTGTAATTTTATATTCATTAATCGCATTGATCACAAAATCTTTGGACTCCATAAAAACATTGACCAAAAGATTCTGATTGAGAATTGCCTGAAAGAAAACCTGAACACCGGCAACGTGGGTTGGATTGAAAGCAAACCCCCAGACATCATTCTTTCTCTCATCAGAAATATTAATTTTTCTGATGAGATTTTTCAGCGGATGTGTAAATTTTCTTGTAAAGCCTGTAGTTCCTGAAGTGAAAAGTGTAATCTCTGAATTCGAATTTCTGATAGAATTTACCAATTCTTCAACAGAATTTATTTTTTTTGGATGATCAATTTTAATTAATCGATTAACTTTTAAATCATTCGAAGTGATTTCTTTCTCAGACAAATCAGAATCCATCAAAGCGATGTTTTTCTCATTAACCAAAGCAAAAATCCAGTTAAGCAAAAAGGATCTGATGTCCGGATAAATGTAGCAATCTGTAAAAAAATTGGAATGATTGACGTGAAGCAGGATTTCTTCGTAAGACAAAGAAACATTGCGGTCTATCAAAAAAAACATTAGAGTTTTGCGTATATTTCGTTAACCGAATTCACCAATCCGTCTTCGAAAATATCGACTCCAAATTCTTCTTCGATCTTCACTGTCAATTCTGCTAAGTCAAAGGAATCAAAGTTGAGATCTTCCCTCAGCTTTTGTTCCGGATTGATTTCTGAAATTGGGTCTTCGAATTTATTCCGCTTGATGGAATTTATAATGATCAATAATTTTTCCTGCATTTGTGTGTTTGAAATGCAAAATTAAGATTATTTCTCACTTATTTGAAAATAGGCATCGAATAATTACTGAATCTCTTCTGCCAATTACTATTTCTTAATTTTCAGGAAGAATTCGGATTTATACGTTTCGCCAATTGGGATTTCTTTTCCGGAATTTAGCAACGCGTTTTTGACATCGATTTTTTCGATTTTGTCCAGATTGAGAATGAAGGATTTGTGTACTCTGGTAAAGTTTTCCGGCAATTGATTTTCCAGAGACTTCAGAGTATCCAAAACAATATATTCCTGATTTTCAGTTTTGATGTTAACGTAATCTTTGATGCTTTCTACATAAAGGATTTCATCAAAATTAATCTTGTGCTGTTGTCCGGAAGATTTGACGAAGAAGTAAGAATTTGCCAAGGTTTCATTGGTTGGAAATCTTTCCTGTGCTTTCAATGCACTTTTCTCGAAGCGACCGAACGAAATCGGTTTCAGAAGATAATCTATAACGTTGTGCTCGTAACCTTCCAAGGCGTATTCTGAATAGGCAGTTGTCAAAATATATTTCAGTTTATCGCCAACGATCTTCATAAAATTGATTCCGGAAAGTTCCGGCATTTGGATATCAAGAAAAATCAAATCGGCTTCGTGGTTGTGAAGATATTCCAAAGCTTCGATTGGATTTTCTGTAGAAAAAACCAACTCAAAAAAAGGAATTTTCTCAACGTAACTTCCCAGCAAAGAAACTGCTAGCGGTTCGTCATCTACAACGATGCATTTAATTCTTGTCATATCAAATTATAATGTCATTCCAACGTAGGAGGAATCTCAGATTCTTCATCGTTCCGTTAAGAATGACAGGGAACTTTAATTAGTTAAATTAATTTTCAAATCTACAGAAAATTCGGTTTCGGTTTCGCTGATGTTCAGTTCGTGTTTCTTTGGATATAGAATTTCCAGTCTTTTTTTCACATTATTGATTCCAATTCCGGAAAGAGAATCTTTTGACCTTTGTTTTTTGAAGTTTTGAAGATGGAAATTCAAAGTTTGATGGTCGTCGGAAATCTTCATAGTAAACCCTTTCCCACCGAAATCGCCGTGTTTGAAAGCATTTTCTACAAACGGAACCAAAAGCATCGGCGAAACATTAAGGTTGAGGTATTCAATTTTTTTTTCAATGATTAATAATTCCGGATTTTTGATTCGGAGTTTTTCCAGTTCTATCAAGCTTTCCAGATAACCGATTTCCTTTTCCACTGGAATGAAGTTTTTCTCCAAATCCTTCGTGCTGTATCTTAACAATTGACTCAATTCTTCAATCGCTGGCAACGCTTTTTCCGAATTCTGATAAACTAAGGAATAGATATTATTTAAAGTATTAAAAATAAAATGTGGATTGATCTGTGTCTTCAAAGCCTGAATTTTTGCTTCATTTCTTTCCTTTTCCAGTTTTTGCCTTTCAGTTTCAATCACTCCGAATTTTTCCAGCAGCCACATTATTCCAGCGATGAAAACATTGATACAACCGTAATAAATATTATCAAAAAAGTAAAAAAGCAACCCAGTTTCCTGATTGTAATTTCTGAATCCAAAAGTGGCAGGCAACAAAACTTCTTCCATCAAATATCTGACTGTCGCAAAGCAAAGAATCGACAGGAAAAACGACAGAATAACCGTATAAATTTTCTCCTGTCTGAAAACTTTTGGAATGATGATCAAATAACAAATGTAAAATGTGATAATCCCCGCGAGAAAAAAGGTAATTCTCAAAACCGTACTCTGCATATTGTCCTCTCTATCAAAGAAATACAAAGGCGTAATGACAGTTCCAAAAAAATTGAGACTCCAATAAATGATTTGAAGCCAGATGATTTGCTGTTTTTTCATAACCCAAATTTAAGCTTCAAAGTTTCCTTACTCCAAACATTTTCCGACGAACGCCTGTTTTTTACCGATGAAAATAATTTGGTCGGATGAAAACCTCATCAAATCTAAACGCTATTTCAAAGGAAAGACTTTGAAAATAAATTTGCATCAACAAATTAAAATTATGAAACTGAAATATCTATTTATCGCAACCATTTTCTCCACAACAATTTTTGCTCAAACTCAAAAAGACAGTCTGAAGGAAATTGAACAAGTCAATATATTAGTCAAGAAAAAACTCCTTGAAAGAAAAGCCGACAGACTTATATTCAATGTGGATGCATCAATTGCTTCTCAGGGAATGGATGCGGGAGAAACTCTGGCAAATGTTCCGATGCTGAAAGTGGATGAGAATCTTGGAACGATTTCTATCATCGGAAAAAGCAGTGTCAATGTGATGATTAATGGAAAAATGCTGAATCTTTCCGGAACTGCATTATTAAATTATTTAAAATCTATCCGTTCCGAAAATATTTCAAAAATCGAAGTGATTACAACTCCGCCGTCGAAATATGAAGCGCAGGGAAACAGCGGACTCATTAATATTATTTTAAAGAAAAACCCGAATCTTGGCTTCAGTGGGAATATCAGCACAGGTTTGACACAAAGAACCTACAGCAACGGAAGTACAAACGGAACTTTGAATTATCAAACTGAAAAATTAAGTTTGAGTTTAAAAACAACTTATATCGAAGGCGCAAAACGTGCGGATGAAAGATTCACGATTCTTGGCGCATCCCAAAATTACAGCAGGTCTGTCCGAAAAGATATGTGGCAGGATTTGACGCCGAACCTGAGCGCTTCCTATAAAATCAATAAAAACTCTGAAGTTGGTATAGAATATATTTTCGATAATGGAAAAAACGGAATGAACATCGTGAACACAACGAGAAACATCAGCCCAAAACTGGATGAAAAAAACTTTCTGACCAACACATTTCACAGGGAAAAATCACCAACGCACACTTTCAGTACTTATTACGATTTGAAGTTGGATTCGATTGGGAAGAAATTGAGTTTTGCCGGGAATTTCTATCAAAACAATAATGATACGGAAGTTAATTTTTCCACTTTTACATTGCCGGAAAATACAATTCAGGATGTGAAAACTTTATCGATGATTAAGCCTCAGATTTTCTCGGCTCAAGCGGATTTGGAATTGCCTTTTTCATTTGGAACAATTGAAACTGGCGTGAAATTCAACCAATTCAGAAATTCTGCAGACCTGAAATATTTTGATTTAGAAAACAATCAATACGTCATTGACAATAAGAAAAGCAGCACGTTCAATTATCGTGAAGAAAATTATGCGGCTTACGCAAGTTTTGGTAAAAGTTTCGGCGAACATTGGGAAACCAAAGCAGGATTGCGATATGAAAATACGTTTGTGAGAAGTACTGTGAATAATTTCAGTTATGGACAATGGTTTCCGTCGGCTTTTGTTTCTTACAAAGAAGATAAAAACGTGTTCAGTTTGTCTTATTCAAGAAGAATCAACCGACCAAGTATGAGCAATCTGAATCCTTTCAGATGGTACGAAAATCCACAGTCATATTCTACAGGAAATCCGCTCTTGACGCCTTCTTACATTAGTAATTACGAATTGGGGTACACTTACAACAACAAATTTTCGACAAGCATCTATTATTTAAAATTAAAGAATGCGTTTGGACAACTCGCTTATCTTGATCTTAAGTCTCAAACCGGCGATTACCAGAATTATTACAACAATGATTCTTACGGAATGAACATTTCTTACACCGATACATTTTTCAAATTCTGGGAAGCGAATATTACGACAAATGCTTCGTATCAGACTTCGGAAATTTTTAACATTAGCGCTCCAACTTTGAAAGGTTATTCTTTGAGTTATTCCATTAATAATACTTTCACATTAAACAAAACTAAAACTATCGCTCTTTTCCTAAACTACGACCAAAGCTTGCCTTACAAAAATGTGAATTACCGTTTTGAGAATTTCTCCAATTTGAATTCAGGATTTAAAATTTCATTGATGGAAAAACAGCTTCAAATCAATGCAACGGTTACCAATATTTTTGCGCAGAGATTTAAAGGTCAAATGTATTTTGAAGACAGCAAACAACTGATGAACAATTATTGGGACGGAAGAAGTTTGCGTTTGAGCGTGAATTACACTTTCGGAAACAAGAAGCAAATCAATAAAAAGAATATCAACTTTGAAGAGAAAGACAGAGTCCAATAAACTCAAAATGTAACAAAACAGCGGATTTGAAGTCTAATAAGTTACAAACTAAACTATGAAAGCTAAATCTATTCTTCCAATCTCTGCTTTATTTCTAAGTCAAATCTATTTCGCACAAGAAACTTCAAACAAAGAAACGGGCAAAGAAAAACAAATCGAAGCGGTAAACATTACCAAAACTAAGAAAGCGGTAGAACAAAAAGCAGACAGAACGATTTTCGATTTCTCGGAACAGCCGAATCTTAATTCCGGAACTTTGATGGACGGTTTAAAGAAACTTCCAGGTTTGGTTTCCACAGACATTGCAGGAATGATGTACCAGGGGAAAATGCTGGAAGTTTATATGGACGGACGACCGCTAAATATTTCCAGCAACGAACTGACTGCTTTCCTGGAAGGAATGCCTGCCAATTCTGTAGAAAAAATCGAAATCGTGACTCAGCCGGGCGCAGAGTTTCCAGCAACTTCTGGTGGCGCCATTCTTAATATTATCACAAGCAAAAATGCAAAAAGTTACCTCTCTGCGACTTACAGTGGAAGTTATGCTTTCACGAATTATGATAAAGCAAGACACAAAACTGTCAATAGCCTTAGCCTGAATGCCAGAAACAAATATTTTGGGTGGCAGGTGAATTTTGGGCAAAACTATCGTGAAGCTGCACAATGGAGCGAAATTTCTGAACTTTCAAAAAATTTCACAGACAAAATTGGAAGAGGTTATTTTGGTAATGCTGCCATGACCTTTGATTTGGGAAAAGACCGATTGATTCTGAATTACGAACTTAATAAAAACAACAACGACAATGCGGTTGCCAGCAGTGGTTTTGGATTGATTAATAATATTATTACGCCTGTTAATTCTGAAGATTTTGGCAAAACATTTACCAATAGAAATGATGCGACGGCGACTTATCAGAAGAGGTTTGATGACAAAAACAAAAAGCTAGATTTCCAGCTGAATTACAATAATTATAATACAGATTTTGCTCAAAATAGTTTTATCAATCCGTCAAATAATACTGCGAATGCCTCTAACCAGAATGTTTACAGCTTCAAAGTTGATTTTTCTCAGCCTTTAAAAATTCTGGACGAAGGGAAAATCAGCGTCGGTGGTTTGTACGAAAAACTGAATTTTGATACGGATAATAAAGTCATTACCAATCTGGATTATCAAAGACAAACTTCTTCTATGTACGCTGAGTTACAGGCAAAGCTGAAGAAATTTGATTTTATATTGGGTGCGAGAGCTGAGAATTATGACATCAGCGGCGTTACGAGAATTATGGAAAACAATGCGATTATTGCAAAAGATTTGACGCCGTTTAACCAATTCAGGATTTTCCCGAATGCAAGTGTCCAGTATAACATTATGCAGAATGTTTATTTCAGCTTTAACTACAACAAAAAAATAAGCCTTCCTAACATCTCTTTCCTGAATCCGAACAATACGGTTTTCAATAATCAGAATATCAATTACGGCGGAAATCCCTATTTGCAGCCTACGATTTTTGATAATTTTGAAGTTAAGATTTCAGCTTTTGATTATGCTTATTTTAGTTACAGCATCAGTTATGCTGACAACAATATCGCTCAGCAAGTGGGGCGAAAAGATCTTCTGGTGACGAATACGAATATTAATATTCCAACGATGAGAATCCACAGCTTCAACGCAGGATTGCCTGTTCCGTTTATGGTTTTCACGAAAAAATTCAGCGAGATGATGAAGTTCGATTTCAATCCGGACAAAATCAATTTCCTTTATTTATATACAAGCTACCAAAGGCACGAAATTCCCGATTTGAACAACAAAGGTTTTTGGGTTTTTGGAGGAATGGCGCAGATTATTTTGCCAAAGGATATAAAATTCACGGCCAACTACCGTCATATTACGAAAGGAAATTATTTCTATTTCGATGCGATAAAGCCGTTCAATCAATCTGTTGACCTTAATCTTACTAAAAAATTGATGAATGACCGTTTGACGATTACACTTTATGCGGAAGATATTTTCAATATGAATAAGAATACGTTCAATTCTGTGCCGCCAAATAATCTGGACCCAGTTCTTTTGACAAGTAAAAATGACACCAGAAAGTTTGGAATTTCTTTTAATTACAAGATTCCTACAAAAAACAAATTGGCAAAAGTTGACCCGAACTTAATTAAAAATACCAACACCGATTCTAATGGTGGATTGCTGAACAGTAATTAAATCTTAGAATTCTTATAAACAAAAAAGCCGGAAGACTCATTTATCTTTCGGCTTTTTTTATTCTTCACACGCTTTCCAAACCGCATCATTCTGCGGAACAGGAGCAATGATTTCGACATCTTCTTTCGTAACCGGATGAATGAACTGAAGTTTTCTTGCATGCAGAGAAATCCCGCCATCAGGATTGGATCTTGGCGCGCCATATTTCAAATCGCCTTTTATCGGAACACCAATTTTTGATAATTGCGCCCGGATCTGATGATGTCTTCCGGTTTCCAAATCGACTTCCAATAGCTGATAATTGTCTAAAGTTTTGATCACATTGTAAGTCAGAATAGATTCCTTTGCGCCTTCTGTTGCCTTAACAAAAACGGTTGCTTTATTGGTCTTCTCATTTTTCTGAAGGTAATGAACGAGTCTTTGCGATTTCGCAATCATTTCTTTAGCCACAAGCGCCCAATATGTTTTTTTTACCTCTCGGTCTTTTACCATGACTGTCAATCGCGTCAAAGCTTTTGAAGTTTTGGCGTAAATCACTAAACCAGAAGTTGGTCTATCAATTCTGTGAACCAATCCAAGAAATACATTCCCGGGTTTATCATCTCTTTTTTTAATGAAATCCTTGATCAATTCCAACAAAGACAAATCGCCGGTTTTATCGCCTTGAACCAATTGTCCGGCTTTTTTGTTGATGACCATCATATGATTGTCTTCGTAAATAATTTGGGAAGCGGAAAATTCTTGAGACATAATTAATTTCTTTGAATTCTCTGTCTGTTAAAAACAGAAACTATAACGCCTGTAAAAAGTCCAATAGTTTTGATCCTTGCAAACTGAGAATCGAAAGGTAAAAATGCACCAACAATGCACAATCCGGCAGCAATATACATCAGATAAACAAATTTTTGATTAAGAAAAGATTGTGCCTGGAATATGAAACTTAAACCTATGAGGATATAAAAGAATCTTTGATAAAGCAAATCCGTGATCTCCGGAGAAAACAAATCGAACCAGCCTACCGCAAGGCAAATCAACGCCAGAATAGATAAAACACCTTGTATTGTTTGAGAATTTTTCATTTTTAAATTTAATTTTTGATTTGCTTAAAAAGCCATTTTGGAATTTCGTTCACCAATTCGGCGGAAAGAATATTGTTGTGATATTTGTCTTTATATTCCCAAAGAAAAATTTTTCCTGTTGATTTCATTTCATCAAAAAACTTAAAATTACTTTGAGGAAAATTGTCCGTATCAAGGCTTCCGTGGACAATCCAGATTGGCATTTTTTGAAGTTCATTAATTTTATCAAACTGCGAAATTCCGGAAACATTAATTGCCCCAGCAAATAAATCCGGTCTTTTGGAAATTGCATTGGAGGTTGTTGCACCACCCATCGAGAATCCCATTACATAGATTCTGCTTGGGTCGATATTTTCTTTTATGATTAATGAATCTATTGACTTTAAAACTAAATCTAAGTGTTCATTAGATTCCGAAACTTTCACATTCCGGGTTTCGTCAAGATGATAATTGGAAGAACGGATCGGAAACTGAGGCGACAAAACGTAAGCCTGATACTTTTCCCGATTTTCCGGAAGCAGCCACATTTTGGACAAAACGCCCATTTGAGAAGTGTTATTTGTTCCAACTGCACCGGAACCGTGGAAAACCAAAATCAAAGGATATTTTTTATTCTGCTCAATTTTCGAAGGTTTGAGAAAGCGATAATTAACAGCCACTTTTCCATTATCAAATTTCCCCGCTTTGAAATCAGAATAATCAAGATTCTTTATTTCCTTAATTCTTGCAAGCGATTTCAACGAGTCTTTTTTATCATAAATTTCTGTTCTTGTTCCAAATTTGGTTTGATGACAAACGCACGAAACGACTGAAGATATGATTAATATGAAAGATAATAATTTAGAGATTTTCTGAAACATTCTAATATTTTAAAATTAAAAACCCTTTCAAGTTTTTGAAGTCTGAAAGGGTTGTATTTATTTTTATTAATTGTTAATAACTCTCCTTCTCATTCGGGAAATCTGAGCTTTTCACGTCTTTTACATATTGTGAAACTGCGCCGGTAATTTCCGTGTAAAGATCAAGATATCTTCTAAGGAATTTTGGAGAAAAACCTTGGTTCATCCCGACCATATCGTGGTAAACGAGAACCTGACCGTCACAATTTTGCCCAGCTCCAATTCCAATTGTCGGGATTGAGATACTTTCTGTTGCTTTTTTTGCAAGATCCGCAGGAATTTTCTCAAGAACGATCGCAAAACATCCCAATTCCTCAAGTAATTTACAATCACTGATTAGTTTTTCTGCTTCCGCTTCTTCTTTTGCTCTTACTTTATAGGTTCCGAACTGATAAATACTTTGAGGCGTCAAACCGAGATGTCCGCAAACAGGAATTCCTGCATTTACAATCTTTCTGATAGAATCTTCAATTTCTTTTCCACCTTCGATTTTAATGGCGTGCGCACCGCCTTCTTTCATCATTCTTACCGCAGATTCCAAAGCTTTTTCCGGATTACTCTGATAAGTTCCGAAAGGTAAATCTGCAACCACCAAAGCTCTTTCCACACCACGAACAACGCATTGTGTGTGATAAATCATCTGGTCAAGCGTAATAGGTAAAGTCGTTTCGAAACCAGCCATTACATTTGCAGCAGAATCACCAATTAAAATAGAATCTACGCCGCCGGCATCCACCATTTTCGCCGTTGTGAAATCGTAAGCCGTCAGCATTGTGATCTTTTCCTTATCGAATTTCATTTTCCGTAAGGTTTCTGTGGTGATCTTTTTTATTTCTGAGTGTACAGACATGATTATGAATGATAAATTATAAGTGATAAATGATTAAAAAATGAAAATGATTGATGAAAAATTTAACCGATGAATTGATCATCAATTATCACTCATCAATTATCATTTATATAACGACGTGACCAAGTTTGATCAGTTTGTCGCGGTTTAGGATTTTGATATTTCTGCCTTCTACAGAGATCAGGTCATCTTGTTTAAATTCTGAAATTAAACGGATTGCACTTTCTGTTGCAGTTCCGATAAGGTTTGCGATTTCTTCTCTTGTCAAAGAAATTTTGATAAAACCTTCAGGATCCGTTCCCAGTTTTTGTTCCAATAAAATAAGGATTTCCGCAAGTCTTTCTCTCACTGTTTTTTGTGCAAGGAACGTTACAGTATTAGCAGATTCGCCCAATTCATAAGCAATTTTCTGAAGCATTGCATAAGACAATTTGGAATCAACTTCCAGTAAATGAAGGAAAATATCTGCTGGCAAAAACTGAACTCTCATTGGCGTCATCGCTTCTGCATTGGCCTGGAAATTTTCTCCGCAAAGCAAAGAACGGTAACCAATCAGATCATTTTCTTTACAGAATCTTAAGATCTGGTCTTTTCCGTAAACACCTGATTTGGATAACTTTGCAGTTCCTTTTTCGATAAAATAAACACCTTTCGGAGATTCTCCATCTTCAAAAACGACTTCGCCTTTTGCGAATTCCAAAACTTTCAGTGCTTTCTCATACACTTCAAAATCTTCAGAATTAAGACTTTCGCGCAAAGAATCTTTATGGAAAGCTTTCGAGAAATTTTCTTCTATAACCAATTGTTGTTCAAGAGACATACCTATGACATTTGTCAGCAAAAATAAGACTTTTTAACGCTACATACCAATATTTTTGACGTAATTTTGCAATCCAAATATCTGAGAAATTTTTAATGGCAGAACAATGTTTTCACTGCGGGCAAAATATCGATAAGGAACAAATTCTTTTTGATGAAAAATTATTTTGCTGCAACGGTTGCCAATCGGTTTATGAAATCCTGAATGTTCATAATCTTGATAATTTTTACAATATCAACAAGCGTTCCGGGATAAGACCTAACAACGAAAACAATTCACAATTCGATTATCTTGACACACCGGAAATCTCCAGCAAAATTGTAGATTTCTCCGAAGGCGGAACTACGCTTGTGACTTTCAAGATTCCGGTAATTCACTGTTCTTCTTGTATTTGGCTTTTGGAAAGTCTTCATACTATTAATAAAAACATCAAATATTCTCAGGTTAATTTCACAAGAAAAACAGTTCAAATCTCTTTCAAAGAAGACGAGTTGAAGTTGAGTGAATTAGCAAAATTCCTTACGAATCTTGGTTATAAACCGGTTATCAATCTGGAAACAGCTGAGAAAAAAACTGATAATTTAGACAAAACACTTCTAATCAAACTAGCAATTGCAGGTTTTGCATTCGGAAACGGGATGTTCTTTAGCTTTCCGGAATATGTTTCAGGCGATGACGTCTGGTTTCACTCGTACAAACATTTATTCAGAGTTATTTTATTCCTACTGGCAACAGCTGTTGTATTTTATTCAGCTTCAGATTATTATAAATCTGCCTGGTACGGTTTGAAAAATAAAATCATCAACATCGATGTCCCGATTGTCTTGGGAATTTTCGTTCTTTATGGAAGAAGTATTTATGAAGTTGTAACAGATTACGGCCCAGGTTATTTCGACACACTTTGTGGTTTGTTGTTCTTTATGCTGATGGGAAAAATGTTCCAGAAAAGAACCTACAACACACTTTCTTACGACAGAGATTACAAATCTTTCTACCCGATTGCTGTTACGAAAGTCGATTTCGATGGGAAACAGGAAAACATTTTACTTTCCGAATTGACTGTTGGTGACAGAATTATGGTCAGAAATCAGGAGATCATTCCAGTAGATTCTATTTTGATTAAAGGCGAAGGGAATATTGATAACAGTTTTATCACAGGAGAATCCGCTCACATCTCAAAGAAACCTGGCGACAAGATTTTTGCCGGTGGAAAACAATCGGGTTCAGTTCTTGAACTTGAAGTTATCAAAAGTGTTGACCAAAGTTACCTGACGCAACTTTGGAACAAAGAAGCCTTCAAAAAATTTGAAACCGGACTTGATACTTTAACAAATACTATCAGCAAATACTTCACATTCATTATTTTAGGAATCACTTTGCTTGCAGGAATCTATTGGGCAAGAATTGATACAGAAAAAATGTTTCAGGTAGTTTCTGCGATTCTGATTGTCGCTTGTCCGTGCGCTCTGGCTTTGTCTGCGCCTTTTACTTTTGGTCACATTATGAGGATTCTCGGTCGGAATAATTTCTATGTAAAAGACACTTTGACGATTGAAAGACTGGCAAAAATCGACACGTTGGTTTTCGATAAAACAGGAACCATTACAGAAAGTAAAAAATCGAGCATCAATTATTTAGGAACTGAGATTGATGATTTTGATTTAAAAAATATTAAGTCGCTTCTGAAAAACTCAAACCATCCGCTTTCGAAATCGCTTTATAATTTCATCGAAGTGAATGATGATTATTTTGAAGTGGAAGATTTCGTGGAGATTTCCGGAAAAGGTTACCAGGGAAAAGTTCGAGGCGCAACTTATAAAATTGGTTCAGCGAGTTTTACAGGTGAAAAATCTCAGGATTTGGAAACAGCTGTTTATATTAAAAAAGATGAAACTTTCATTGGGAAATTCACTTTCAAGAATGAATATAGAAATCATCTTTCTGCACTTTTCAGTCATTTAAAAAATTATAAAATCAATATTCTGAGTGGCGATAACCCTTCGGAAAAATCAATTCTGGAAAAATTAATTCCAAATGTTTCTGAGATGAAATTCAATCAAAATCCGGAAAACAAACTGGACTTTATCAAAGAACTACAAGACAAAGGACAAAAAGTCGCAATGCTTGGTGACGGATTGAATGATGCAGGAGCTTTAAAACAGAGTAATGTCGGAATCGCTATTTCGGATGACAGCAACTCTTTCACGCCATCTTCCGACGTGATTATGAATGGTGAAAAAATCCCGGATTTGGATAAATTTTTAGCACTTGCGAAGGATGCGATTACGATTGTAAAAATCACATTTATAATCAGTTTGTGTTATAATGTTATCGGAGTAGGATTTGCGGTTTCCGGAAAAATGCATCCACTTTTTGCAGCGATTTTTATGCCTTTGAGTTCTGTAACGGTCGTCACATTCACCACACTTTCAACTTGGCTTCGAAGCTCCAAATACTTTAGGATAAACATTTAGAAAGCCCTTATTTAGAGCGATTATAAATTATCCATATTTCCGCCATTCTGACCAAAGTCAGTAATTTTCACTAAATTTGACGACTGTTTTTACCTTAAATTTGTCGCAGTTATGGAGATTCTCTATTTGATGATTATCTGCAGCGTTTCTTTGGCTGTTATTTTTCTAATAATTTTCATTATTGGTGCTAAAAAAGGACAGTTTGAAGACGATGAATCGCCAGCCGTCAGAATATTATTTGACGATGAGGTGAAGACGGAAGAGGAGACAGAAACTCCTGATAAAAAAGATAAAGAATAATTGCTATTTGTAGATATGGAAACACAAAAATTTAGTTATGACAACGGTATTGTTCGCGCTTTTCTTATTGCGACGGTCGTTTTCGGTTTATTAGGTTTTTTATTAGGACTGACGGCTGCGTTGTTGCTATTTTATCCTGAATTACCAGAATTTTTCCTGGGAACTGATGACCCAACGATCCAGACTTTAAGAAGTGGCGGACTGGAAGGTTTGATCAATTCTCAAGGTGCTTTTGGATTTGGGCGCATTAGAATGATGCACACGAGTACCGTGATTTTCGCGTTTGTGGGGAACAGTTTCTTTGCAGGATTTTACTATTCTATGCAGAGATTGCTGAAAACCAGAATGTGGAGCGATACTTTATCTTGGGTTCATTTCTGGGGCTGGCAGTTAATGTTAGTAACAACTCTTATCACTTTCCTTATGGGAATCAATACTTCCAAAGAATACGCAGAGCACGAGTGGCCTATTGATATTTTGATCACAGTTGTATGGTTGATCTTTGGTTTTAATATGTTTGCGACGATTGCAACGCGAAGAGTAAGGCACCTGTATGTTGCTATCTGGTTCTACATCGGAACTTGGGTTGCCGTTGCGATGCTTCACATTTTCAACAACTTAGAAGTACCTTTATCTTTCACAGGATGGAAATCTTACTCTGCATATGCAGGTGTAAAAGACGCTTTGGTACAATGGTGGTATGGCCATAATGCGGTTGCATTCTTCCTGACGACTCCGGTTCTTGGGATGATGTATTACTTCGTACCGAAAGCGGCAGACAGACCGGTATTCTCATACAAATTATCGATTATTCACTTTTGGTCGTTGATCTTTGTCTATATCTGGGCAGGTCCTCACCATTTACAATATACATCTTTACCAGCTTGGGCTCAGGCTGTAGGAACAGGTTTCTCTATTATGCTGATCGCGCCATCTTGGGGAGGTATGCTTAACGGCTTACTGACTTTGAGGGGAGCTTGGGATAAAGTAAGAGAAAATCCGGTTCTTAAATTCTTTGTTGTAGCTGTAACTTGTTATGGTATGGCAACTTTTGAAGGGCCGCTTTTGGCAACTAAAACAGTTAACAAGGTAGGTCACTTTACTGACTGGGTTATTGGTCACGTTCACTTAGGTGCACTTGGATGGAACGGGTTTATGGCATTTGGAGTTATTTATTATTTAGTTCCAATTATGTGGAGAACCAAACTTTGGTCTGTAAAATTAGCTAACTGGCATTTCTGGTTGGGTACTTTCGGGATTATTTTCTACGCAGTTCCATTATATATTGCTGGATTTACACAAGGATTGATGTGGAAACAATTCAACCCGGATGGAACTTTGATGTACAAAAACTGGTTGGACACTGTTACAGCAATTCTGCCATTCTTTAAACTGAGATTTGTAGGTGGATTATTATACTTTTCTGGAGCTATTCTTATGGTTGTCAACTTAGTTGCAACAGCAAGAAAAGGATCTTTCCAAAAAGAAGTTCCTGTAGAAGTTCCCGCATTGGCAAAAATCAATAAAGGAAGAAAAGAAGGTGAAACTTTCCACTTATGGTTGGAAAGAACTCCATTATATTTATCAATCTTATCTTTTCTTGTAGTAGCAATCGGAGGATCTATGGAAATCCTTCCAACAATTTTTATTAAAGATAATGTTCCGACAATTTCTGCGGTGAAACCATATTCGCCGTTAGAATTAGAAGGTAGAGATCTATATATCAGAGAAGGTTGTAATGCCTGCCACTCACAGATGATTCGTCCTTTCCGA
>Ga0157370_10000502_pt1 | contig 48831 bp, 37 predicted proteins | sample C35metaG_FD_113463 | JGI IMG/M metagenome (GOLD analysis project Ga0157370, IMG submission 113463) | Corn rhizosphere microbial communities from Kellogg Biological Station, Michigan, USA - C3-5 metaG | ecosystem: Host-associated > Plants > Roots > Rhizosphere > Soil | place: USA: Michigan...
CAGTCGTCGACGCGTTCATCGCCGCGCGCGGCCCCGTGCTCACCGACCTGGTGCAGGTCTTCGCGTCGAGCGTCGAGAACGCCGCCCAGGATCCCGAGCTCATTGCCGCCGACGGGCTGCATCCCTCGCGCGCGATGTATGCCGCATGGGTCCGGCTCCTGTGTCCCACGGTGTTCGCGGCGCTCGCTTGAGAGCGCTCGCCCGAGGGCTGTCCAACTCTCTGCCCGCGTCGCATCTTGTGGGAACTCCAATTCAGCGGAACATCATGCGCCGCGCCATTCTTCTACTCCTGCTCTGCGGCTGCGCCAGCGCGGGCACCTCGAGCGAGACGAGCAACAGCACGCCGAAGCAGGCCGCAATCTACACGTCTCCCGAGACCGGCACGTTGCTCGCCGAGCGTCCCCGCGCGAGCGTCACGACGATCGCGGCGCCGCCGGCCGCCGTCTGGTTCGCCGTGAAGAAGGTCTACGCCGACTGGGACATCCCGGTCACCGTCGACAACCCGTCGGCTCACCAAGTCGGTAATCAGAATTTCTTCAAGACACATCAGATCGCGGGCCGGTCGATGACGGAGTTCGTCGACTGCGGCAGCGGGATGACGGGAGCAAAGGCGGCCACGTATCGGATCTACATCTCTCTGCTCACCGACGTGCTGACCGACGGCAAAGGCGGCACGAAGGTCCAGGTCACCTTCGTGCCGATGGGGCAGGACGTGGCCGGCGGGAGCTCGGATCGCATTCCGTGCGGAACCACTGGGCGTCTCGAGCAGCTCATGCTGGATCAGATCAAAGGGAACGTCGGCAAATCCTGATCGCCGATTCATTCCCTCATCGCGCGCCCGGCCGATAGCCCGGCCCGCGCAGCGCACGCCCCGGCTTGGCGCCCGTGTGCGTGCCGTCGCGCAGCACTTGTACGCCATTCACCCACACGTCGCGCACGCCGACCGAAAGCTGTTTCGGCTGCTCGTACGTCGCGCGATCCTGAATCGTCGCCGGATCGAACACGACGATGTCGGCGTACATGCCCGGCTCGAGCAGCCCGCGATCGTGAATCGATAAGCGGTCGGCGACCGCCGACGTCATCTTCCGCACCGCGTCCTCGAGCGGAATCACGTGCTCGTCGCGCACGTACTTGCCGAGGATGCGCGGATAGTTGCCGAAGGTTCGCGGGTGCACGAGCGCGCGAACGCTGTCCGGGTCTGGACCGCCCGCGTCGGTGCCGATCTTCATCCACGGCTGCTGTAACTGCAGCTTGACGTTGTCCTCGCTCATCAGGAAGTACGTCGTCTCGACGCGACTGTGCTCGCTCGAGATCACGTCCATCGCCGCGTCGAGGTAATCCTCTCCTTTCATCTGCGCGATCTCGGACAATCGCTTCCCGATGTAGGCCTGATTCTCGGGGCGGCGCAGGCTGGTGATCAACACGTTCGCCGGCGTCGCCAGCTCGCACAGATTTTCCCACTCGCTCGTGGGATGCTCGACCTCCTGCCGAATCTTCGCGCGGATGTCCTTGCTGGCCAGGTTGTCGAACAACTTGCCTTCAGCCGAATACGCGGGCGGCAGGCACGATGTCAGCCCGGTCGCGCCGGCGGTGTACGCATACATGTTCGCCTGCAGGTCGATTCCGGCCGCGCGCGCCGAATCGATCTTGCTGATCACCTCGCGCTCCTTGCCCCAGTTGCGCGTGCCGGCCGCCTTGAGATGGTAGATCTCCGCCGGCACGCCGCCGTCCTTCGCGATGCGAATCACTTCGTCCATCGCCTCGAGAATGTGGTCGGCCTCCGATCGCATGTGCGTGATGTAGACACCGCCGTACGGCGCCATCGCCTTGGCTTCCTCGACCAGCTCCTCGGTCGAGGCGAAGGTGTTCGGCGGGTAGATGAGAGCGCTGGCCATGCCGAATGCGCCGTCCTCCATGGCCCGCCGCACCGCCGCGCGCATCGAGTCGAGCGCCGCCCCGCCGGCTGCGCCCATCCGCTCGGCCATTCCATATTGCCGGATGGTCCCGGCGCCGACGAACGAGCCGACGTTCTGCGAGATGCCGTGCGCGGCCATCGCGCTCAGCCAGGCGTCGAACCCATGCGGTTGGGCGAACCGGCGCTGCATCTCGCTGGCGTTGGCGGGCAGAAGAGCCGGATTGAGCGGCGCCGGCGTCGAGCCCTCTCCCAGGATGCCGGTCGTCACACCCTGCGTGATCTTGCCGAGCTGACGGCCGTCGCCAAGAAGCAACTGACCGCCGGACTGGTCCTGGATGTCGATGAAGCCCGGGGCGACGACGAGATTCCGGGCGTCGACGCGGGATTTTGCCGGAGCGTCGTGCAGCATGCCGCGTGGATACACCGCCACGATTCGGTCGCCGCGGATTCCGACGTCGCCGGCAAACCATGGTGCGCCGGTTCCGTCGACGATGCGGCCGTTTTCGATTACGACATCGTACTCGGCGACGAGCGGGGACGGCGCCGACGAGGTCGTCGGATGCGCGCAGGCGACGACGGCGAGCGCCGCCGAAAGGGCAAGGGAGAGTCTCATGGGAGTCGGGCGAAATGGTGAGGACGGGGAGACGATGCGGCCCGACACGCCTCGCCGCCAGTGGCGACGCCCCGGGCCGTCCCCGTAGACAGCGGGTGTGCGCGGACACAGACTTCGTGGGTCCCATCAACATCCCCGCCGGAGAAAGGCCATCAATGCGTGTCGCCCGAATCGCATCCATCCTCCTGTCGTGTGCCGTCGCCGTCGCGGCGGCTCAATCATCCGCCGCCAAGCGCCCGATCCGCATCGGCGACATGTATCACCTGAAGAACGTCGGCGACCCGCAGATCTCGCCCGAAGGGAAGTGGGTCGCGTACGTGGTCAGCACGACCGATTCCGCCAAGGACAAGACCGACAGCGACATCTGGATGACGAGCTGGGACGGCGCGCAGTCGATCCAGGTCACGTCGTCCCCCGACGGCGAGAGCGAGCCGCGCTGGAGCCCCGACGGCCGCTACCTCGCGTTCCTTTCGTCGCGCCAGGGCGGCAAGGGCTCGCAACTCTGGCTGCTCGACCGCCAGGGCGGCGAGGCCAAGCGCGTGACCGAGCTCAAAACCGGTATTAGAGCATACGAATGGGCCCCGGACGGCAAGCGCATCGCCCTCGTCATGAACGACGAGCCGCCCGCGCCCGACTCGGCGAACAAGAAGCCCAAGCCCATGGTGCTGGATCGCTACCACTTCAAGAGCGACGCCGGCGGCTATCTCGACTCGACGCGCAGCCATCTGTATCTGTTCGATCTCGATTCCCGACAGGCGGCGATCCTCACGCCCGGCCTGTACGAGGAGACCGAGCCGGCGTGGTCGCCGGACGGGAAATGGATCGCGTTCGAGAGCAAGCGCGTCGCGGGCGACCTCGATCACTCGAACAACTCCGACGTCTTCGTCGTCGAGGCGCGCGTCGGCGCGACGCCGAGGGCCCTCACGACCTTCGACGGCCCGGATGGCGGTCCGCTCGCGTGGAGCCCGGACGGTTCGACGATCGCGTATCTGCGGGGCAGCGACGCCAAGTACAGCGCGTACAACGAGGAGCGCCTCGCCGTGGTGCCGGCGGCGGGCGGCCCGTCGCGCGTGCTGACCGAATCGCTCGATCGCCCCGTGTCCTCGCCGCGCTTCACGGCCGACGGCAAGTCGATTCTCTTTCTCTACACCGACGACCGGGCCCGCTACGTCGGCGAGGTTCCGGTCGCGGGCGGTGCGGTACGCAAGCTCGTCGACGGCCGGCGCGTCATCGGCTCGATGTCGATGACCAACGATGGCAAGGTGGCCGTGCTCGCGGGGACAGCCACGCAACCGTCGGAGGTGTTCGCGCTCGAGAACGGCGCGCTCCGCCAACTGTCGCACCAAAACGACGCCTGGCTCGCCGGCGTCGAGCTTGCGACCACCGAGGACATCGAGTTCAAGGCGAAGGACGGCACGGATGTGCACGGGCTGCTCGTCAAGCCCGTCGGGTACGTCGCGGGCCGGAAGTATCCGCTGCTGCTTCGCATCCACGGCGGCCCGAATGGTCAGGACCAACACGCGTTCAGCCTGGAGCGTGAGTTGTTCGCGGCCAACGGGTATGCCGTGCTCAATGTGAACTATCGAGGCAGCAACGGCCGCGGCGAAAAGTACCAGCAGGCGATCTTCGCCGACTGGGGGAACAAGGAAGTCGTCGATTTGCTGGCGGGCGTCGACTACGTCGTGTCGACGGGCATCGCCGATCCCGACCGGTTGGGCATCGGCGGCTGGAGCTACGGCGGCATCCTCACCGACTACACCATCGCCACGACGACGCGCTTCAAGGCGGCGATCGCCGGCGCCGGCAGCGCGCTGCAGCTCTCGATGTACGGCTCCGACCAGTACATCTATCAGTACGAGCACGAGCTCGGACCGCCGTGGAAGTCGCAGGATCTGTGGATCAAGCTGTCCTATCCGTTCTTCCACGCCGATCGCATCAAGACGCCGACCCTGTTCCTCGGCGGCGACAAGGACTTCAACGTGCCGGTGATCGGCGGGGAGCAGATGTACCAAGCGCTCCGGAGCCTCGACGTGCCGACGGAGCTCATCGTCTACCCGAATCAGCACCACGGCCTGTCATTGCCGAGCTTCAACTACGATCGCTTGCAGCGATACCTGGCCTGGTATGATAGATATCTAAAGCCTGGCATGGTGCAGGCCGGGACCGTCCGGCCGTAGCCGTCACGTCTTCTCCAGCCCGAGGCACTCCGATGCGGCGACTCGTTGCGTTCGTGCTCGTCAGTCTGATTCCGGCGGCTCCGTTGGCCGCGCAGTTCGAAGGGACGATCAACATCAAGACGTACGATGCCGACGGTATGGTCGACTCCAAAGGATTCAAAGTGGCGATCAAGGGGGATATGCAAGCGACCACCGTGACCCTTTCTGAATCGGCAGGGCCGATGGCCGGCAAGGAGGTGCGATCGATCTACGACAGCAAAGCCAACACGGTGACCATGCTCATTCCGATGCCTCCGAACATGCCCATGATGGCGGCAATGGCGGACGCCAAAGGAATGAAGAACGTCATCGATCTCTCCAAGCTCTCGAACCGCGAGGATGACTCGAAGATCGAGATCAAGAAATTGGGGACCAGCGAGAAAATCGCCGGATTGGATTGCGACGACTACGAGATCACGACGAACAAGGGATCGCCGACTCGCGCCTGCGTCACCGACGCGCTCGGCCACTTCATGTTCCCGCAATCCGGGGGCGGCATGGGCGCGCGGGGGTCGGCGCCGCCTGCATGGGCCCGGGCGTTCGGGAACAAGGCAGCCTTTCCGCTCAAGGTGTGGGAGCCCGGCGGCAAGGTCAGCATGGAAGTCACGTCGGTCGAGAAGGGCTCCATTCCGGCGAGCGCGTTCGAGATCCCGGCCGGCTACGTGGACATGGCCGCGATGATGCACGGACGCGGCGGCCGCTGAGCTTTAGAGGTCGAGCCGAAGGAAGGTGAGCGCGACGCCGTCCCGATAGAAATCCGGCACGCGCGCTTCCTCTCGGAACCCGTGCTCGCGAAGCAGGGCGAGCACGGTCCCCAGCGCCGGATCGTCGGGCATCTCGGCGAGCAGATAGCGCGCGCCGCCGGCGCGCGACGCGACGCTCACGGCGCGCATCAGTCGTCCGCCGACGTCATCCGCTTGTACGCCAGGCGCGAGCGCCGCGGAGTGCAGCCGCGCGCCGCCGGCGGTTCCGGCAATCGTGCCGAAGAGCGCCATGCCGGCGACCGTTCCATCGCGCGCGATGACCATGCCCCGATACTCGGGGTCGTTGCCACGCTCGGCGAACGCGAGCACCTCGAGTGCGCGGTCGATGTACGGCGTGACGCCGAGCGCCCCCATGAGAAGAATTCGCGTGCCTTGCGCGTCTTCGGGGAGCAGCGATCGCGGGTCGAGCTCGAAGTAGCCAGGCACGCTTGGATGCCGCTTAGATGTGGATCGCCCGGCCGAGGGTCGCGAGCGCCGCTTCCTTCGTGGCCTCGCTCAGCGTTGGATGGCCGTGCACGGTGACGGCGATGTCCTCCGACGAACCGCGATACTCGAACGCGAGCACGACCTCGGCGACCGTCTCGGAGACGTTGGGACCGATCATATGCGCGCCGAGCAGCTCGTCGGTCTTGGCGTCGGCGACGAACTTCACGAACCCGGTCGTATCGCCCAGCGAACGCGCGCGGCCGTTGGCCGAGAACGGAAATTTGCCGGTGCGGTACTCGCGGCCGCTCTCCTTCACTTGACGCTCAGTGAGTCCCACGGCCGCGATCTCTGGCCAGGTGTACACGATGTTCGGAATGGACGTGTAGTGCATGTGCACCGGTTTGCCGGCGATCACCTCGGCGGCAATCACCCCCTCGTCCTCGGCTTTGTGCGCGAGCATTGGTCCGGGCACGCAATCGCCGATGGCGAACACGTTCGGCAGATTGGTGCGCATCTGGTCGTCGACGAGGAGCTCGCCACGACGTCCGACGTTGAGGCCGAGGGCTTTGGTGTCGATGCCGGTGGTCACCGGGCGGCGGCCGACGGAGACGAGCACGTAGTCGCCCTCGATGCGCTCGGGTTTACCATCCTGCTCCACGACGACGAACGCGCCGGTCTCGGTGCGGCCTCCGTTGGTGACGCGGGTGTTGGTGCGGATCTCGAGTCCCTGTTTGCGCAGTGCGCGGTCTGCTTCCTTCACGACGTCGTCGTCCATGCCGGGGAGGATCGCCGGCAGCAGCTCGATCACGGTCACCTTGGCGCCGAGTCGTTTCCAGACGGATCCGAGCTCGAGACCGATGACGCCGCCGCCGATGACGATGAGGTGTTTGGGAACCTCGGGAATCTTCAGCGCGCCGACGTTGGAGAGGATTCGTTCTTCGTCGAAGGGGAGGAAAGGGAGCTGGATCGGTACGGAGCCGGTGGCAATGATGACGTGCTTTGCCTGATATGCGGCGATATTCTCAGCGGGGGGGCCCCCCGCCGCACCGGCACTCGTCACCTCGACGATGTTTCCCGCCTGCAGCGTCCCGCGCCCTTTTGCCCATGTGATCTTGTTCTTGCGAAACAGAAACTCGATTCCCTTGGTGTTCTGGCCCACGACGGCGTCCTTGCGCTCCAGCATCCTCGCCAGGTCGAGTGAGAGCTGCCCCACGCCGATGCCGTGCGCGGCCGCGGCGTGTTGAGCAAACTCGTAATGCTCGGACGAGGTCAGCAGCGCCTTGGACGGAATGCAGCCGACGTTCACGCATGTCCCGCCGAGCGTCTTGTCCATCTCGACGCAGACGGTATCGAGTCCGAGTTGTGCCGCGCGGATCGCGGCGACGTACCCGCCGGGCCCGCCGCCGATCACGACGACGTCGGCGGGGCGGGCCGTGGGTGAGCCTTGGGGCAGGGAGTCTGACGCGGAAGTTGCCATGAGCGGTCGAGGGAGAACGAGCCAGCTGAATTCTAACCCGCTGCCGAGTCGCCGTCCCGCACCGCCGCGTCAACGCACGTAGACCGAGATTCCGGCCAACGCCGCGATCTGGTCATATGCCGACAGACGATCGCTCTTGGCCCCGTGCCGGTACTGCGCCTCGAATCGCGCCGCGAACCGGTCGCTCAGCGGCAGCTTGATTCCCAAGCCGGCGCCGACGTTGACCTGGGTATCCGAATGGTCGTCGTCCGGATCCGGCCCATCCGACGTGATGTGCGACAAGCCGACGACGGGGCGGACGAAGATCTGGCTCTCGCGGCGGTTCGGGGAAAGGTAGATCGGAAGGCCGATGTCGAATGTCGTCTGGCTCGTGCTCGTGTGGCCGATGTGCTGATAGCGAAGCCCGAACGCCGGCTCGATCGCGACCATCTCGGTGATGAAGAATCCGGCGCGAATCACGGGGAGCGGAATGTCGATCGTGTTGACCGTCGTCGTGAACTCCCGGCCGGCCGCGTCGGGTTCGGAATGAAACGACTGCCGGGCGAACGATGCGTCGATCCCGAGCTCGACGAGCGTACTCTGACGTTGCGCGCGCACGATCGGGGCGGCGAGCGTGGTGATCGCCGTCACGAACGAGAGCAAGCGTAGACGCGAGCGCAGAATGGTTCTCACGCGGATTCTCCAGTTTGGTTTGGAATGCAAAAAGAGCCGGACACGTCCGTGTCCGGCCCCGCTACCGCACGCCGCGCGCCAGCGCGCCGCTCAGTCGACCAGCATCGACGCCGGATCCTCCATCAATTCCTTCACTCGGACGAGGAACAACACCGCCTGCTGTCCGTCGATGACGCGGTGGTCGTACGACAGCGCCACGTACATCATCGGGCGAATGACGACTTGGCCGTCGACGGCGATCGGACGGTCCTGCGTCTTGTGCAACCCCAGGATGCCGACCTGCGGATAGTTGAGAATCGGCGTTGAGACGAGCGAGCCGAAGACGCCGCCGTTCGTGATCGTGAACGTCCCGCCGGTGAGATCGTCCATAGTGAGCTTGCCGTCGCGCGCCCGCTTGGCGACCGCGATGATGTCCCGCGACACGTCGAGCATGCCCTTGCGATCGGCATCCTTGATGTTGGGAACGACCAGGCCGGCGTCCGACGCGACCGCGATGCCCATGTTCACATAATGCTTATAGACGATCGAGTCGCCGTCGAGCTGTGCGTTCACGACAGGGTAGTTCTTGAGCGCGAGGCACGCGGCTTTCACGAAAAACGGCATGAAGGATAGCCGTACGCCGTGCTCCTTCTCGATCCGCTCCTTGAGCCGCTCGCGCACGGCGATCACCGCCGACATGTCGATCTCGTTGAACGTCGTCAGATGTGCCGTCGCGTGCTGCGACTCGAGCAGATGCTCGGCGATCCGCTTTCGGCGCGTCGTCATCTTCTCGCGCGTCTCGCGACTTCCTGACGGCCGTTCGGCGGCGACCGGCGGTGCCGCAACCGGCGCGCGCTCGGGTCGCGGCTGCCCGGCGGCGGCTTGTTCGATCACATCGGGCTTGCTCACCACGCCGCCCCGTCCGGTTCCGGGCACGGTCGACAGGTCAACGCCGCGCTCCGCCGCGACTCGTTGCGCCGCGGGCGATGCGCGCACCTCACCCGCCGGCGTCGCTGGCGGGGCCGTCTGTTTTGCGGGCGCGGGCGTCGGCGCTGATGTCGGCGCGGGTGCGGGCGCTGCTGCAGGCGCCGGCGCCGCCACCGGGGCTGCGGCGCCCTTGGCAGTCGCGCTTTCGTCGATCTCGGCGAGCAGGTCGTCCACCTTGACCACGTCGCCTTCCGCGTGTGCGCGCTTTGTCAACACGCCCGCGGTCATGGCTGGTACTTCGACCGTGATCTTGTCCGTCTCGAGCTCGACGATCGTGTCGCCGACGGCGATCGCGTCTCCCTCGTTTTTCAGCCAGCGGGACACCGTGGCCTCGACGATCGACTCTCCGAGCGGGGGAACTTTGATTGCGGTCATTCGAGGACGTTAGGTTGAAGCGGTTGGCCTGAATATAACGGCGGTTCCCAATTCCAAGTGCAAGCACTCACGATCGCTGGTCATGGCGGACTCGATCGCATCGAGCTGCGCGACGACCTCCCCGTCCCCGACGTCGTCCGCGCCGATGACGTGCGCATTCGAGTTCGCGCCGCCGCGCTCAATCATCTCGATCTGTTCGTCGTCGCCGGGCTGCCCGGCGTGACCATTGTTCCACCGTGGGTCCTCGGCGCCGACGCGGCGGGCGTGATCGACGCCATCGGCGGCGCCGTCGACGGAATCGCGGTGGGCGATTTCGCGATCGTGAACCCCGGACTGAGCGACCGCACCTGCGAGTACTGCCGCGACGGTGAACAGTCGCTCTGTCCGCGCTTCCGCCTTCTCGGCGAGCATGTTCCCGGTACGATGGCCGAGTACATCGTGGTGCCAGCGGCCAACGTGCGGACGATTCCGCCGGACATCCCGGTGGAGCACGCGGCCGCGTTCACGCTGGTGACGCTCACCGCGTGGCGGATGGTCGTGTCGCGCGCTCGCGTCGTGGCCGGAGAGGACGTGCTGATCTGGGGGATCGGCGGCGGCGTCGCGCTTGCCGCGTTACAGATTTGCAAACAGATCGGCGCCCGCGTGTGGGCCGTGTCGAGCAGCAACGACAAGCTGCGCCGGGCGGCGGAGCTGGGGGCCGACGAGGTGCTCAACCGCACCGAAGGGGACGTCGCGGCCGTGATTCGCGACCGCACGAGGAAGCGTGGTGTCGACGTCGTGATCGATGACGTCGGCGCCGCGACGTGGCCTCAGTCGCTGCGCGCGCTGGGCCGGCGCGGCCGACTCGTGACCTGCGGCGCGACGTCGGGGCCGATCGTCGAGACGGACGTGCGGCGTCTGTTCTGGAATCAGTGGACCGTCATGGGCTCGACGATGGGCAACGACGCCGAGTTCGATGCCGTTGCGAAGGAGTTGCGCGCCGGGCGTCTGATGCCCGTGGTCGACAACGTCTACCCGTTGGCCGACGGCCGCGCGGCGTTCGAGCGTTTGCAGAGCGGCCGGCAATTCGGCAAAGTGGTGGTGCGTGTATCGTGAACGACCAGACGGCGCGGTTCGAGCCTGACGAGGAGCGCGTGATCCGGGAGCAGTACGCGCGGGGCAACCCTGCCGTCTGCCCGCGCGACGGCACGACGATGACCGTTCGCAGCATCGGCGGCGGCTCGTTCGGTCTCGGGTACGCGCGAAGGCGCGAATGGTTGATCTGTCCCTCGTGCAAGCGCAGCGTCATCTTTGACGTCAAGCGCGGAACGCGGAACTGATTGGGTGCTGGGTGCTAGGTACTGGGTACGGGATCCGGCACCCAGCACCCGCTAGATTCTCGCCCTATGCCACAGGACACCACGAACCTCGGCGATCGGTTGCAGCGGAGCTTCGCCGAGATCTTCGGTCAGACGCTGCCGTCGCTGCTCGGCGCGCTCGTCATTCTCTTTGCCGGATACCTGCTGGCCAAGGTGCTCGAGCGACTGACCGAGCGTGGACTCCGGCGCGTTCGCCTGAACCATCTGCTCGAGCGCGGCGGTGTCATCCAGGCCGTCGAGCGATCGGGAACGCACGTGAATCCCACGCGCGTGCTGGCCAATCTCGTGTTCTGGCTGGTGATGTTCACCGTGATCCTGCTCGCGGCGAACGCGCTCGGCCTCGACTCGTTGGCCAACGTGGTATCGACGCTCGTCAGCTATATCCCGAGCGTCATCGCCGCGATCGTCATCATCCTCGTCGGGATCGTGCTGGGCGGATTCGTCGGCGGATTGATCGGCGCGTCGGCGGGTGCCGTCCATGGCGGGCGGGCGTTGGCGCGGATCGGACGGGGCGGCGTGATGGTCCTGGCGATCTTCATGGCGCTGCAGGAACTCGGCATCGCGACGGACATCGTGACGACGGCGTTCGCGATTCTATTCGGCGCCATTGCTCTCGCGCTCGCGCTGTCGTTCGGGCTGGGCAATCGCGAGCTCGCCGGCGAGATCACCCGCGAGTGGTACGAGCGCTATCGACGCGAGCGCGCCGAATCGCTGGAGCGCGAGCGCGAGGAAGAGGCCGCCGCCGACGCCGAAATGATCGCCGAAGAGGCCAGCGACCGGCGATCGGGCAGCGGAGGCCGGCAGACGCCGCAGTAAGGTGTTTCCGGGATTTGTTCGGGGGTCCTGCCCAGTACGCCTCTGGCGGCCGGTCCAAGTCATCTAAGCTTCTGCGAATCAACGATTTACAAAGCGGCTCGAGAGTTGCTTTGCGCGGCGTTTTCGGGTACATTTCGAGGTCTGTAACAGCCCCGAGAATTCCCCGCCAATGACTGCTCCGAACAACCGCGAACGCATCCTCCCGCGCCTCATCGACGACGAGATCAAAGAGTCGTTCATCAACTACTCGATGAGCGTCATCGTCTCGCGTGCGTTGCCTGACGTGCGCGACGGGCTCAAGCCTGTTCACCGCCGCGTGCTGTACGCGATGAACGACCTCGGCCTCGTGCCCGGCCGCCCATACAAGAAGTGCGCGACAGTCGTCGGTGACGTGCTCGGCAAGTATCACCCGCATGGCGACTCGTCGGTCTACGACGCGCTCGTGCGCATGGTTCAGGAGTTTTCCCTTCGATATCCGCTGATCGACGGCCAGGGCAACTTCGGCTCGGTCGACGGCGACAACGCGGCGGCGTATCGATACACCGAATCGCGGTTGATGCCGATCGCGATGGAGCTGTTGGCGGACATCGACAAGAACACCGTCAACTACATCCCGAACTTCGACGACAACCTCGAGGAGCCGTCGGTTTTGCCGGCGGGCATTCCGAACCTCGTCGTCAACGGATCGTCGGGCATCGCCGTGGGCATGGCGACGAACATTCCGCCGCACAATCTGCGCGAGGTCGTCACCGCCATCGTCCACATGATCGACAACCCGGATGCGACGCCGGGCGATCTTCGAAAATTCATCAAGGGGCCTGATTTCCCGACGGGCGCCTACATCTACGGCCGTGCCGGCATCCGCGATTACCAGGACACTGGACGCGGACGCATCATCATGCGGGCGCGCGCGGTCATCGAGGAGAAAGAGTCCTCGAACAAGTCGCAGATCGTCGTCACCGAGTTTCCATACCAGGTGAACCCGGCCAAGCTCGAGAAGGACATCGCCGAGCTGGTTCGCGACAAGAAGCTCGACGGCATCGCGGATCTTCGCAACGAGTCCGATCGCGAGGGCCTGCGCCTCGTGATCGAGCTCAAGCGGGACGCCATTCCGCGCGTGGTGCTCAATCAGCTCTACAAGCATACGGTGATGCAGTCGACGTTCGGCGTGATCATGCTGGCGCTCGTGCCCGACGCGCGCACCGGCAGCCTCGTGCCGAAAGTCATGCCGCTCAAGGAAGTCCTCGAGCACTACATCGCGCACCGGCACGAGGTCATCGTCCGCCGCACGCAGTTCGACCTCGACAAAGCGGCTGAACGCGAGCACATCCTCGAGGGCCTCAAGATCGCCGTCGACAACATCGACGAGGTGATCAAGGTCATTCGCAAGGCGCCGGACACGCCAACGGCGAACGGACAGCTCCAGAAGCGGTTCAAGCTCTCGGAGCGTCAGGCCGAGGCGATCCTCAACATGCGGCTCGCCAAGCTCACCGGTCTCGAGATCGAGAAGCTCGAAGAGGAGCTCAAGGAAGTCCGCGCGCACATCAAAGATCTTCGGGCGTTGCTCGCGTCGAAGGACGCGCGCATGAAAGTCCTCAAGGACGAGCTGCTGGAGATCTCCAAGAAGTACGGCGATGAACGCCGCACCGAGATCACGAGCGACGAGGGCGAGTTCACGATCGAGGATCTGATCGCCGAGGAGGAGATGGTCGTCACCATCTCGCATTCGGGCTACATCAAGCGCACGTCGGCGTCGACGTACAAGAAACAGCGGCGCGGCGGCCGCGGGAACAACGGAGCCACGCTCAAGGACGAAGACTTCATCGAGCACTTGTTCATCGCGTCGACGCACGACTACGTCCTCATCTTCACCGACGACGGGCGCTGCTTCTGGCTCAAGGTCCACGAGATTCCGCAGGCCGGCCGCGCCGCCAAGGGAAAGCCGATCGTCAACATGATCAACGTGTCGCCCGACACGAAGGTCTCGGCGATCGTCACCGTGCGCGAGTTCCCGGACGATCAGTTCCTGCTCTTCGCGACCAAGAAGGGAACGGTCAAGAAGACCGCGCTGTCGCAGTACTCGAACCCGCGTGCCGCGGGCATCAAGGCGATCAAAGTCGAGGATGGCGATGAGCTGATCGACGTGCAGGTGACGACTGGCACGAATGATATTGTGTTGGCCACGCGCCACGGATTGTCGATTCGATTCCACGAACAGGACGTGCGCGAGATGGGTCGCGACACGACCGGTGTGAAGGGAATCGAGCTCGGACCGCGCGATGAGCTCATTGGCATGGTGGTGATCAAGCGCGAGGCAAACCTGCTCGTCGTGACCGAGCGGGGCATGGGGAAGTGCTCCCCGATCGACGATTACCGCGTTCAGCGGCGTGGTGGCAAGGGAATCATCACCGTGCATCGCACCGACAAGACGGGCGACGCGGTGTCGATCAAGGAAGTGCTTCCCGACGACGAGTTGATGCTCATCACCAAGCAAGGCATCGCTATCCGCATGCCCGTGAAGGGGATACGCGTCGCCGGCCGCAATACGCAGGGCGTCAAGCTGGTCAACCTCGAGGCGCACGATCACGTCATGGGAGTTGCGCGGGTCGTGCCCGATGACGACACCGAGCTTGGCGAGGACGCGGGAGAACCGGCGGGCGTCGGGCCTGAGATCGACGAGGAGTAGCGCGCGATTCCACGCGGGGCCGGCGCAACAGCGCCGGCCCCGCGTCGTGTCCGCGTCGTGCATTGAAACTTGCACATTGCAAATCTTTCCGACTGGCGAACGCGGCTATACGTTAGTGCCGAGGTTACCAGTCACATGGCTTCTCCCAATCTCATCGAGCGACATCATGAACCGATGGCCCTCAGTCCATTGACGATGAGGGTTACGCAGGAGCTTCCCATGGTATCCATGGAGCTCGGCGAAGCCTTGCTCCTCGAGCAGGCCAACCTCCATCGTGAGGTGCTGCTCTGGCAACGTTGGGTGCGTTATCTGGCGCTCGGCGCCATGGTGCTGCTGTCCCTGCTGTACAGCTCCACGATGCAGGATGCCGTTGCTCCGCTGGCCATCCTCGCCGGCGCATACGTCGGGATCGTGTTTTCCACCGCATGGGCGTTGGATCACGCCCCGACCCGCGCCGTCCAACGGTGGATTCCATCGCTGCTGCTCACGGCCGACATCACCGCGCTCGCCGGCTTCGTATATCTGACCAGCGCCCCGCAGCAATTTCACCGCATTCTGCTGCTGGGTTTCTTGTCGATGCAACTCGGCGTGTTCTACTTCGGGCGTGCGCAGGGCACGTTCGCCGCGGTGCTGACGATCGGCGCCTTCCTGCTCTTTGCGCTCGGCGTGCCGGCGTTCGTTCCCGGTCCGCGGCAGCCGACCGTCGCCGTCGTGTTCGACGCCACACTGTTCGCGATGATCAGCGGAGTTCTCATCTACACGCTCGGCAGCTTCCGCGAGCGCATGGACGCCCTCCGCATGTACTGCAAGGTCGTGGAGCGCGGCGAGCTCGCGACGCTCCCACAGCTTGGCGCCGAGCGGTGGCCCGACGAGCTCACGCTGCTTGCGCGCAGCTTCCAGGCGATGCACGCGCGGCTGGCGGAACAGATTGGCAGCGACCCGCTCACGGCGTGCATGAATCGTCGATCGCTCGAGTTGCGCCTGCGCTCCGATTTGCGCCAGGCGCGACGCCGCGGCTCGACGGTTGCCATCATCGCCGTGGACCTCGACCACTTCAAGGAAATCAATGACTCTCGCGGCCATCCCGTGGGTGACATCGTCCTGCAACAGCTCGCGGGCATCATGAAGGTCACGAAGCGAGACACCGATTCCGTCGCGCGCTTCGGCGGCGACGAATTCGTGATCATCCTTCCCGACACCGGGTGGCAGGGCGCCCTCACGTTCGCCGAGCGGCTCCGGCGGTCTGTGGACGAAAACCGTTTCGGCCCGCCCGACGCAGCGATTGCCGCCACGATCTCTGTTGGTGTCGCGCTTGGGCGCGGGACCGACGCCGTATCTGCGGACGCGCTGCTCAAGGAAGCCGACTCGGCGCTCTACAAAGCGAAATCCGCCGGCCGCAATCGGGTATTCTCTTGACCGACACGCAACTCGTCACTCTTCGCGACCTCGAGGCGGCCGCGCACGTTCTTGCGCCGGTGGCGGTTCGCACGCCATTGCTTCCCGCCGACGCGATCTCGGATCTCGTCGGTCGCCCGATTTGGATCAAGCCCGAGATGCTGCAGCGCGGCGGCGCCTTCAAGTTCCGCGGCGCGTACAATTTCCTCTCGAACATGGATCCCGACATCCGCCGGCGTGGAGTCATCGCGCCCTCGTCGGGCAACCATGCGCAGGCCGTCGCCCTCGCGGCAAAGCTCTTCGGCGTGCCGGCGACCGTCGTCATGCCGACCACCGTGACGGCGGCCAAACGGACCGGCGCCGAACGTCTCGGCGCGCGAGTGGTGCTCGCGGGCACGACGACGGCCGATCGCATGGCCGGAGCGGAGGAGCTGGTGCTGCGCGAGGGGCTGACCCTCGTGCCGCCCTATGACCATCCCGTGATCATCGCTGGTCAGGGAACGGTCGGGTTGGAGATCGCCGACGATTTGCCGAACGTCGAGTCCGTGCTCGTTCCGGTGGGCGGCGGCGGATTCAGCGCGGGCGTCGCGTCGGCCATCAAGCTGCGGCTGCCGAACGCGCGCGTCATCGGCGTCGAACCGGCTGGCGCTCCCAAGCTCAGTCGCGCGCGAGCCGCGGGAAAGCCGGTCAAGCTGGAGCACACGGGTGGATTGGCGGATGGCCTTCTCGCGGTCGAGATCGGACACCTGACGTTCGCGCACCATCAGCAGTACCTGGACGACGTTGTACTCGTCGATGACGCGTCGCTGCGTCGCGCGATGCGACTGCTTCTCGACCGCATGAAGCTCGTCGTGGAGCCGAGCGGTGCGATCACAGTCGCGGCCTTGCTCGAAGAGAAGTTCACGCCACGAGGACCAACTGTCGCCGTGTTGAGCGGTGGCAACATCGAGTGGGATGGACTTCGTGAGCTCTTCGCCGGGTGAGACTGGGCGCATCGTCATCGCCGAGGGGAACCCGGTTACCGCTGCTGCGCTGTCCTGGCTACTGCGCGAGCAAGGGTATGCCGTCACGTCGGTGGCGAACCGCGACGACTTGTTCGCGGCGATCAACCGGAGCATCCCCGATCTCATCCTGATCGACGACGAGGTCCTCGAGCCGGACGGCGGAGTCCTCGGGGCGCTTCGGAGCGATGATCGCTGGCACGACGTGCGGATCATCGTCACGGCACCATGGTCGGCGATCGAGGACGCCTCGGGCGCGCTGCCGTGGGGAGCCGACGACTGCGTCAGCGAGCCGTTTCGCGTGCCCGAGCTGCTCGGACGCATCCGCACGCAGCTTCGCGCGAGCTGGCAATTGCGCGCGGCGCGCATGGCGCTGCACGATACCGCCGGCGAGTTGGAGCGCGCGCGGGGCGACGCGGTCAGCAACCGCCGGCTCGTCGACATTCTGCACGAGATCACCGGCGAGGTCTCGGCGACCGAGATCTATCGCATCCTCGCGCGCCGCGTCGCGGAGACGCTCGAGATCTCACATTGCTCGATCGTCCTGGCCAGGGCCGATGATGCGTTTGGCACGATCGCCGCGGCGCACGAGGACGCGGCGATTCAGGACGTGACCGTTCAGCTCGACGAGTATCCGGAGATCCGTTCGGCGCTCGACTCGGGTCGTCCCGTCCTCGTCGAGGACGCGAGCACGCATCCGCTGTATGCCGAGCTGCGCGCGGCGTCGGCGCGCGAGAGCCGGACGCTCGAGGTCTCGTCGGTCGCCACGATTCCCTTCGCGATAGATCGGGTGCGGTCCGGCGTCCTGTTCCTCAGAACCGAACGGGCCGAGCGATATCTCACGATGGACGACGTCGTGTTTTGCGAGGTTCTGCTTCGTGCCGCCGTCGCCGCGATTCGCCGCGCCCAAGCGTTGGAGACGACGCGGGCCGAGAACCGCCGGCTGGAGGCGCTGGCGACGACCGATCCGCTCACTCGCCTGCTCAACCGCCGCGCGCTGCTCGACCGGCTCAACGCCGAAGTCGATCGCGCGCGGCGCTACGAGTCGTCGCTGTCGCTGCTGCTGCTCGATCTCGATCACTTCAAGCAGATCAACGACACGGCGGGGCACCTCGCGGGCGACAGCGTGCTGCGCCAGATCGGCGCCTTGCTCGAAGAGGCCATCCGCAAAGTGGACATCGTCGCACGGTATGGCGGCGAAGAGTTCGTGGTCATCCTTCCCGAGACGCTGTCCGAGGGCGGTGTCGCCTTCGCCGAGCGCCTTCGCGAGCGGATCGCGGCCAAGTCGTTCGACGTCGGCGCCGAGCGCGCCGTGCATTTGACGGTGAGCATCGGCATCGCCACTTTCCCTTCGCCCCTCGTCGCGACGACCGAGGATCTGTTCGCCAGAGCCGATGAGGCGCTGTATCGCGCGAAATCCGGCGGCCGCAACCAAGTGCAGACTTGATGAATCGCTGTCCAACCTGTGGAGCGACCTACGCCGCCGATGCGCGTTTCTGTTCGCGCGACGGCACGCGGCTGCTGCCGGCGCCCGATTCCTCCGAGGTTCCGGGACCCGCCACTCCCGCGGTGTCGTTGATCGGCCAGACGCTCGACAATCGGTATGAGATCGTTCGAAAGGTCGGCGAGGGCGGCATGTCCTCCGTCTACCTCGCGACCGACCGGAGGACGCGCGAGCGGCGCGCGATCAAGGTGCTGTCGCCGGCGCTGTCGAAGGAAGCCAACGCGATGGAGCGCTTGCGCCGCGAGGCGAGCTTCGGCATGCGCCTGGCCCATCCCAACGTGTGCCACATCATTGATCTTGGCGAGACGGCGGACGGGCTCGTGTACGTGGTGATGCCGTTCATCGAGGGCGAGATCCTATCCGACCGAACGCACCGACTCGGACAGATTGCGCTGGAGGAGGCCGCGCGCCTGGTGACCGACATCGCGGCCGGTGTGCATCTGGCCCACGGACTCGAGATCATCCACCGCGATCTCAAGCCCGAGAACGTCATGGTCTGCCGGCGCCCGAACGGCGCCGAGTATGGTGTCGTCATGGATTTCGGTCTGGCGAAGGAGCGCAAAGCCGAAGGCGAGCTGCGGAAGCTCACCGCGACCGGGATCATCCTCGGCACGCCGGCGTTCATGAGCCCCGAGCAGCTTCGCGGCAAACCGATCGATGCCCGCAGCGACATCTACGCGCTCGGGCTGATGACGTATGAGATGCTGACGGGCAAGCTGCCGTTTCAGGGCCGCACCCAGCAGGAGATGGTGATCGCCCGCCTCCGCAGCGAGCCGATTCCCCTGCGCGAGGCCCGCCCGGATCTCGATCTGCCCGAGTCGGTCGAGGGCGTGTTGATCGTAGCAATGGAGCGAAACCCCGATGACCGGTATCAGGACGCGATCCAGTTCGCCAAGGCGTTCGTCGCGGCGAGTCGCGGCATCCACCCGCCGCCCGAGCCTGGCGGCGACGGACTCCTGGGAAAGCTCTTTGGCCACTGAGCTGGTCGAGACGGTGCGCCGGCCGATTCGCGCGCGGAGATTGCGCGCCGCACCGCGAATCGTTCCGCTGTCGATCGCTGCGCTGTCGATGCTTTCTCTCTCGCACGACGCAGCGGCGCAGGTGCCGAGTGGTTACCGGCCCGGCTTCGACGTCACGGACTACGCCATCACGATCGAGTTGCCGGACACCGGCTCCACGATCCGCGCCAACGCGCTGCTCACGGTCAAGCGGACGGCTCGGAGCGACACGCTGCTGCTCGACCTGCTCGATCTTGCCGTCGCCAACGTCACGGTGGACGGCCGCGCGGCAAAGTTCACGCGCAATCCCGAGACGATCGCCATCCCCCTGCCGCGCACGGCCGCCCGCGCTGCGCAATACAAGGTGTCGATCGACTACGGTGGTGCGGTGACCGACGGCTTGATCGCGCGGGCGGACAGCGCGGGACGATGGACGTATTTCGGGGACAATTGGCCGAATCGCGCCCGGCATTGGATTCCGAGCATCGATCACCCGAGCGACAAGGCGACGGTCACCTGGCGCGTACGCGCACCAGCCGGGCGTACCGTCGTCGCCAACGGCAAGTTGTTGTCGACGCGCCCAATTCGCGACGCCGGCGGCGCGGCGCGTGTGGAAACCGTTTGGCGTGAATCGCGACGCATTCCGGTCTACCTCATGGTAATCGCCGCGGCGCCGCTGGAGGTGTTCGATCTTGGCGACACCGATTGCGGGCTCGCCGAACTGCAGCGGTGCGTGCCGCAGTCGGTGTACACGGCACCCGAGCAGCATGGATTTCTGCCCGGCCCCTTCGCGCGCGCGGGCGAGATCGTGCAGCTCTTCTCGAGCCTGATTGGTCCGTTTCCCTACGAGAAGCTGGCGCATATCCAATCATCGACGCGGTTCGGCGGAATGGAGAACGCCAGCGCGATCTTCTATGCCGACGCAGGATTCCGGCAAGGCACCATGATGGATGGTGTCGTCGCTCACGAGACGGCGCATCAGTGGTTCGGCGACGCCGTCACCGAGCGCGATTGGCCGCATCTCTGGCTCTCGGAGGGATTCGCCACGTATTTCGCCGCGTTGTGGACCCGTGCCGCGCGCGGCGACAGCGCGTTTCGCGTGCAAATGGCCGGAAGCCGCGACGCGGTCCTCGCCGACACGATCTCGGTCACGAAGCGCCCGGTCATCGACACGATCGAGACGAACTTGCTCGCCCTCCTCGACAGGAACAGCTACGAGAAGGGTGGGTTCGTGCTGCACATGCTGCGCGGGCAGGTCGGCGAGCGCGCGTTCTTCGACGCGCTGCGCAGCTACTACGCCAAGTATCGCCATGCCACGGCGGTCACCGACGACCTGCGCGCCGAAATGGAGCGCGCGTCGCGCCAGAGCCTGGGATGGTTCTTCGATCAATGGCTCCGTCGGCCCGGCTATCCCGAGGCGACGGCGACGTGGACGTATGACGCGGGCACCCACGAAGTCGTCATTACACTGACGCAGAGCGGCCGTTTTGGCGCGTTCCAGTTTCCACTCGGCGTTGCCGCCGTGGATTCCGCCGGCGCCTTGCACCGGGCGACCGTGCAGATGGCGCCGATAGTAGGTGCGAGCCAGCAGTTGCGCATTCCGCTGGCGCAGGCGCCGGCGAGAGTGGTGCTGGATCCGGACGTCGAGCTTCTGGCGACACTGAGGGTGATACACGAGTGACGAAACGACGCGCACGCCTCGCGGGGCTGGTACCACTCACCGTGCTTCCAATCGTACTGCACGCGCAGAGCCACGTCGCCGACTCGTTGCTGGAGCGCGGTGATCTGGTGAAGGCGGAATCCGTGCTCTATGCGGCGGTCCGCGTGCACCCGCACGATCCCGCGGCGCGTCGCGCGCTCGGAACGTACCTCGTGCAACGCGGCGCGCCGCGTGTAGGCATGACATTGTTCGAGGAGGCGGGGCGCTTCGGCGCCGATCCCAGATTGGTGAGCCGGCTGCTCGCCCCGGTGTATCTCTCCCTCGGCGAATATCACGCGCTGGCCGGGCTGTCGCCGTCTCCGCTCACGCACGGCGAGCTCGATCGCGCGCGCTGGCTCGACGCGCATCCGACCAGCATCGTGACGCCCGACTCGGTGCTGACGGCCGTGTATCACGCGACCACGGACCCGGGATATCTCGGTCACGTGACGATCCGCGTGAACGGCCGGCCGCTGGAGGCGGTGATGTCCGTGCGCGCGCGGGGCATCATCGTGTCGGAATCGAATCGCGCCGCGCAAGGCTTGCGGCGCTTCGCCGCGGCGACCGCGAAGGAAAGAATCGCGAGCGGTGCGCCGGCGGTCGCCGACTCGATCGGGCTCGGACGATTGTCGGTGATGAATTATCCGGTCACGGTCGAAGCGCTTGGCGACGGCGTGGCGGGGGTGATTGGCCTCGACGTGCTCGGACGATTCGCCCCCACCTTCGATCCGCGAACGAATCGAGTCACGCTGCGCACGAGCGGCCGCCTCGATCCCCGTGAGAGCGGCGGCGCGTTGCCGACCCGCATCACCACCGGTGATTTCCTCATCCTGCGCGCCGGCGGCTGGGCCTCGGCCGCGGTCCCCCAGATGACGCGACTACTGGGCGATCATCGCTGGACCCTGGACGCCCGGCGCGGACAGATCATCGTCGAAGAATAGTCGCGGGCCTGCGCGCTCAGCGTCCGTGGTGCCGAAGCTCGACCATCAGACATCGGTCTTGTACGACGTCGATGCCGGCGCGCGCGAACGCTTCCGCCGCGTCGTCGTTGCGGATGCCGAGCTGCATCCATACCGACTTCGGCTTCTTGGCGAGAATGTCGTCGACGTGCGGCGGCACGTCCTTGCTGCGACGAAACACGTTGACCATGTCGACGTCGCCGGGTACGGCGAAGACGGTGCGGTACACGGGTTCGCCGAGAATCTCCGTGACCTCGGGGTAGTAGACGGGCACGGGCACGATCTCGAAGCCGGCGCGCTGCGCGTACGCAGGCACGAAGTGGGCGGGCTTCGCGGGATCGATCTTGATACCGAGAACGGCGATCCGCCGCGTCTCACGGATCACGCGGCCGATGCCATCGTCGTCGTCGATGAGGTGACGACGCCAGTCGTCGTTGGGCAGTAAGGGATTCATGCCGACAAACAAGTGCGAAGATCGTGCGCGCTCGACGGTGACACGCGCTGCCCAGTCCGTGTAGCTTTCAGTCCGAACATACGTTTTCACGGAGATACTCACGCATGCGGATGCTCGTGTTGGGTTCTGGTTTGCAAGGTTCGGCCTGTGCCTACGACCTGCTGCAAGACAAGGAGGTTCGCGAAGTTCGTCTGGCCGACGTCCACGTCGGCCATCTGCCAGAATTCCTTGCGCCATATTCCGGCCCGAGACTGATTCCGACTCCGCTCGATGTCCGCGACCACGGTGCCGTGCTCGGTGCCATGCGCGAGTGCGATGCGGTGATGAGCGCGATTCCGTACTACTTCAACGACGACATGGCCCGCCTGGCCGTCGAGGCCGGCGTGCACTTCTGTGACCTCGGCGGCAACACCGAAATCGTCTTCAAGCAGAAGGCGCTCGACGCAGAGGCCCGCAAGAAGAACATCACCGTCGTTCCCGACTGCGGCCTCGCGCCGGGAATGGTCAACATCCTCGCCGAGTACGGGATCAAACAGCTCGACAGCGTCGATTCGGTGAAGATCTTCGTCGGCGGATTGCCGCAGCATCCGGAGCCGCCGCTCAACTACATGCTCGTCTACTCACTGGAAGGCGCGCTGGATTACTACACGACGCTCTCGTGGGTGCTGCGGAACGGTAAACGAACGCAAGTCATGGCACTGTCGGAGCGGGAGCCCGTCGCGTTCGACTCGCCGCTCGGCGAGCTCGAGGCCTTTCACACCGCGGGCGGTCTTTCGACGATGGCGTTCCGGTACGAGGGCAAGATCCCGACGATGGAATACAAGACCCTTCGTTACCCGGGACACGCCCAGATCATGGAGAACATTCGCGCGCTCGGCCTGCTCGACCTCGAGCCGGTCGACGTCAAGGGAATGAAGGTCGTTCCGCGCGACGTATTCATCGCCGTCGTCGGGCCGCGGCTCACCAAGCCGCACGGCCGCGATCTCGTCGCGCTTCGCGTCGTCGTGAGCGGTAAGAAGGCGGGGAAGCCGGCCACGAAAGCGTTCCAGCTCGTCGACCGGTACGACGAGCAGCATGACGTGAGCGCAATGATGCGGACGACGGGCTACTCGCTCTCCATCACGGGAATGATGCAGGTGCGCGGGCAGGTGAAGCCGGCGGGCGTGCACACGCCCGACGAGTGCGTGCCGGCCGAGGCCTACATCGCCGAGCTGAGAGCCCGCGGGATCGACGTCAAAGAATTGTCGTGAGAACCTACTGGCGCACGAACTCGGCCATCGTCGCGCCGATCTGATCCATCGCCGTCTTCGCGTTCCAGCGATCGCGGCCGTTGTAGATCAGGGAAAACGCGAGCACTTCGCCGTTCTTCGCCGTCACGTAGCCGCCGAGCGCGGCCACGGTGTTCGTCGTTCCGGTTTTTGCGTGCAGGTTACCCCGCGCCGGTGTCCCCTTGGACCGGCGCTTGAGCGTTCCCGATTCGCCGTCCACCGGGAGCGCTGCGTGGAACACCGGCCCCCAATCGGCGTGATGCACGTAGCCCAGGAGCTGCACCATCGATCGCGCCGTGACGCGGTCGAGCTGCGACAGGCCGCTGCCGTCCGCCACGTCGACGACGTTGGGCGACGCGCCGACCTTTCCCGACAGGAAGGTGCGGAGGTTGGTCAATCCCGTTTCCGCCGATCCGACTTGGTGCAATGACGCGTGCGCCGTGTCGCGGAACAGCAGCTCGGCGTACAGGTTGATGCTCTCGCGATCCATCTCGCCGATGATCTGCGCCAGTGGCGGCGACGAGATCGCCGCCACTTCGACCGCGCCGGTCGGCGTCGAGCCGAGTCGCGTCTGTCCGTCCACGACGATCCCGAGCTTCTGCAGCGACGCGCGGAGCGCGCCGGTCGTGAACAGCGCCGGGTTATCGACGACGAACGAGTATTTGAGGGGCCCGGACCGCGCGCCGATCGAGCCCCGAACGGTCACTGTGCCGTCGGGACGACGCGACGCGCTGATCCTGCCGCCGCCGCCACTGACCAAGCTCACCGAGCCGTCGAGCGGAATCGTCGTCGTCGCGGGATCGAGTGTCACGGATGCTCGTTTGCCGTCCGGCTTCGCGACGACCCAGATCAGATTCTCGTTGAGCGAGAGCGCCGACACGCGCGCGGCGTACGACGCGCCCAGGTAGCTCGTTTTCCATCCATCGGGCACGAGCTTGTCGTCGAACATCGTGGCGTCGCCGACGATGTCGCCGCGAATGTGCTTGATGCCCGCCGCCGCGATCTCCTTCGCGAGCGCGTCCATCGGCTCTTCGTCGCGCCAGAACCGCGAGCTGAGTGACGGATCGCCGACGCCGCGCAGATAGAGATTCCCCGCGAGCGCACCGTCAGCCCCCACGCTGCCGTCGCGCAGCACGGGTGTGTGAAAGGTGAAGTCCGGACCGAAACGGTCGAGCGCCACCGCCGACGTGTACATCTTCATGGTCGACGCGGGTTGCATCATGGCGTCCGCGTTCTGGGCGAACAGTGTGTCGCCCCGCGTCAACGAGACGATGATCGCGCCCCATTCGCCGTTGCGTGTGTGACTGGCCAGCGCGGCGCCGACCGCCGAAGCGAGCGCATCCACTCCTCGCGGAGAGCTCCAAGTGGCGCTATGCGAGGCGGCAGGTTTCGCGGCGTGCTTGACTCGAGCGGGCCGGTGTTTCGCCGTCGATCGTCGTTTCGGGACGAGCTCGGGATCGAGCGATCCGGCGAGCGTCGTCTCCGCGGCGGCCTGCTGCTGGATCGAAAGCGGTTGGGCGTATGCCGTGCGGCCAACGAGGCCGGTGGCCACAATCATCGATGCGACGAGGCCAGCCAGGCCCGTCGCCGTTGATACCTGCTGGTTCATGCTGATGCGAGGGGCAACATTGGTACCGGGTTGTCAGACTTTGAAGAAAATTCTCTTCCGGTAGAGCACGTAGAGAATGCCGAACCAGAACAGGACGAAGGCCAGCGCGAAGGCGAGGGAAGCGTTGACCGGATCGAGCCACGATGCGAACGCCGTTTGGTAGATCCACGTCTCGAGCTGAACCGTCTTGCCGCCCGAGCGAACCGTGAAGATCGAGTAGATCAACCGTCCCATTACACCAGACCCGACGAATGCGACCATCGGATTCATGCCATAGATGACGAACGGCTTCGTCCAACGCTTCATCTGATGCGCGTCGACGATCCACATGATCGTCGCGATCGCCACCGCGGCCATTCCAGCCGAGAAGATCACGTAGGAGCTGGTCCAGAGGCTCTTGTTGATCGGAAACGACCAGTTCCACATCAGCCCGGCCATCATGCCGAGCGCGCCAGCGCCGAACATTCCGTTGAGTCGGTCGGCCAATGGTCGCTTCGCGGCAATCCACTGACCGGCGAGGTTGCCGAGCATCGCCGTGGCGATCGCCGGAATCGTGGAGAAAATCCCTTCCGGGTCCCACGTCAGGCTGCTGGCCCAGGTGTGATTGCCCAGCCCGAAGCGCGACCAGTCGAGCAGCAGGCGATCCCACCAGGCGGCCATCGTCCGCGAGGGATCGCCCAGGACGAGCTGTCCCATCGAGCTCGAGCCGGGTACGGGAAGGACCGTCATCGCGAACCAATAGCCGTAGAGCAGGACGACGATGGTCGTCACCTGTCGCTTCACGCTCTTGCCCTGCGAGAGCAGGGCGGCACAAAGATATGCGAGCCCGATGCGCTGCAGTACCCCCATGATGCGCCAGTGGAGCGGCCGGTCGATCAGGCGCTGCCAGAAGGTCGGGTGAGCGATGCCGGCGATGTCGCCCCAGGTGAAGAACGGGAACCCGTTGACGAGGAACCCCAACAGGAAGATGAGCAGCCCTCGGCGGATGATCTGGCGGCGGATCGCATGTTCGTCGTCGCCATGCGCGCGTCGCGCGGTGAGCGACAGGTGCGTCGTCACGCCGGCGATGAATAGGAAGAACGGAAAGATGAGATCGGTTGGCGTCCATCCGTTCCAGGCCGCATGCTCGAGCGGTGGATAGATCGAGTCCCACGTTCCCGGATTGTTGACCAGCAGCATGCCTGCGATGGTCAGTCCGCGGAACACGTCGAGCGAAACCAATCGCTCGCGCGGTGCCTTCGATATGGGCGCGGGGGCGATGACTGGCGCCGGGGGCGCCAGCGGTGCGCCAGGCGCGTCGAGTGTGGGGCTCGATGCTCTAATGGTGGTGCTCACATGCCCCATCCTGTGAGGAGCCAAAAATCGGGACGGTCGAGACGCACGCCTGGCCCGTCGTCAGACGACTCATATGGTACCGTCAAGGTATCGAAAAGGAGCCGCCGGCGAGAGGATACGGAGTTGGCCGGTGGCCAATGGTCTCAGGCGATCCGGGTCAGATCGGGCGCCAATCCACCTGGGCGCCGGCCCGGGTCTCGACGCCGTCGCGCTGCTGCCATTTGAAGAAGATGATCGAGATGATCGTGTAGAAGAACAACCCGCCGGGGATCCACATGATGAGCCCGCCGATCATCTGGTCGTTCATCGGGGAGATGCCCCACACGCGCGGCGCGCTCGCGTACAGCGGATACAGCACCGTGTCGGCGTAGGAGATGTAGACGGCCACGATCGCCATCGGAATGCTCAACAGAAACAGATAGAGCATCTGTCCCGGGTAGCTGAGGCGCGGCAGCTCGGGCAAGGGACTCAGCACCGGCCACCACATGAGCACCGACACCACGAGGAACATCAGGTGTTCCACGATGTGCGCCGGGTGGTGAAGCAGCGCGAAGTTGTAGAAGGGGGGCAGATGCCATCCCGCCATGACCACGGTAAACAGCGCGAAGCAGCGGGTCGGCGCGGTGATCCAGCGCGCGACGGGCATGATGCCGGGCAGGGCGAGGATCGGACGCAGCAGCTCGCCCGGCGTGCCCATGATCAGGAGCGGCGCGACCACGAGGGCGAGCATCAGGTGCTGCACCATGTGGGCGCTGAACAGATACGAGTCGCTCAGATCGTGCAGCCATCCGTTGAGCGACAGGAACATGATGAGCAGGCCGCCATAAAAGAACAAACGGGTCGCGGGACGGTGTGCGCGGCCTGGTGTCTCCGCGCGCGCTACGCCTCCCGCGACCCGCATTCCCCACTCGTACAGCCCGCTCAACGCGGCGATTCCGATCACCGTGCTCGGATGCACCGTGAAACTCGCCACGCTCAGTCGCGCGCCGGTATGCAGCAGGGCGAGCGACATCGCCATCATCGCTTCACGAACTTTCCGAACAGGAAGAGGAGCGAGACGATCGTGGCCATGGCGATCATCAACGGCCCGGTGAACAGGCCTCTGAACAGCTTGTGGTCGTACTTGAGGTGCATGTAGAACATCACCACGATCGCGAACTTCGCGGCCGACATGATGAGCAGGACCGGGACGAATGCCGCCGACGCGACGAACGACGGGATGTAATACGCCCACACCTCGCCGGCCGTGATCAACGTCAGGATGAGCGCGACCCACTTGTATTGCCGCCACGTCGGGTGCTCGTGGATCTCGCCCATGGCGTGGACGTCGATGTCCGCGTTGGTATGCGTGAACTCGTCAGTCATGATTCGATCGCTCCCAAGGGCTAGTGAATGAGGTACACGAGCGTGAAGATCGCGATCCAGACCACGTCGACGAAATGCCAGTACAGTGCCGAGATGTCGACGAGCAGCGCGTCCTTGGGCTCGAGGCCCCGCTTCATGTCGATTGCGAGCAGCGTGAGCAGCCACAGCACCCCCGCCGTGACGTGTGCGCCGTGGAACCCGGTGAGCGTGAAGAACGACGAGCCGAACAGATTCGTCCGAATCGTCAGCCCTTCGTGAACGAAGGACGTGAACTCGTAGGCCTGGAAGCCGAGGAAGGTCGTCCCGAGGATCGCCGTGGAGAGCAGCCAGAGTTTCGACGAGCCGAGAATGCCCTCGTACCCCGGCTTCCCGCGATTTTCCACCGCGGCGAGCGCCAGCACCATCGTCAGCGAGGACATCAGGAGCACGAACGTCGACACCGACGTCACGGGGATGTTGAGGATCGCCTTGAGCGGCGTCGCGCAGAGCGGCGGGCTGCAGGCATCGTGCGGAAACGGTCCGACGACGCTGCGGCCTTTATAGATCAAGTACGTCGAGATGAGCGACGCGAACAGCATGCACTCGGATCCGATGAACGCCCAGATCGCGATCTTTCGATGGTCGAGTCCCGTGCTCGTCGGCGGATGTGCGTGGCTTGCTACGGCAGTGGCCATGTTGGTTGCTGAGTTAGTAGGTCCTGGGTGCCAGGTACCGGGTACTCGGTGTTTGCTGATGCCAGCACCCAGTACCCAATACCCAGCAGCTAGTGATGGTCCGGCTCCAACGGCGACGTCAACCAGCCGTACAGGAACGCGGTCATCGTCGCGGCGAATACGAGCACGCCCGTGATCGCCAATTGCAGCTTGTCTTTATGAATGAGCAGCAAGCTGGCGAACATGAACACCATGAACAGCGCGACGAACAACGGCTTGATCGTCGGGTAAGGCATTGGAATTCCGAGCTCTTCCGCGGTCTTGAGCGACACCTTGGTCGGGGCCTGCTTGGCGTTCGGATTGATCCCGCCCTCCGGCGTGCCGGCGCTCATGTGGTCATGGAACGCCGCGACGCGTTTGCCTCCGACCACGACGTCGTTCCGCTCGTCGCCGTGCTTCGAATGCGGCACCTCGACCGTGAGCTCTGGCGATTTCACGTCCCACAGCGGATAGCGCGACGTCACCGTCGGAATCGTCTCGAAATTGTAGTCCGGCGGCGGTGAAGGAATCGACCACTCGAGAGTGCCGCCGCCCCACGGATCGTTCCCGGCGATCGCGCCCTTCTTTCGGCTCGACAGGATGTTCCAGAAGCCGATGATCACGCCGACGGCCTGGATCACGGCGCCCCAGGTGCTCATGGCGTTGAAGACGTCCCAGCCCTGGCCGGCGTCGTACGTGTAGATGCGGCGCGGCATGCCATAGAGACCCGACCAGTGCATCGGCATGAACGTCAGGTTGACGCCGATGAAAGTCAGCCAGAAATGCCAGTTGCCAATTCGCTCGCTCAACAGGCGGCCGGTGATCTTGGGATAGTAATAATAGACGCCGCCCCACAGTCCCATCAGCGAGCCGGCGACGAGCACGTAGTGAAAGTGCGCGACGATGAAGTACGTGTCCGTCTGCTGGAGGTCGGCCGGCGGCGACGCGTGCATCACGCCGGAGATGCCGCCGATCACGAACAGCGCCACGAGCGAGATGGCGAACTTCATCGCCACCGAGAAGCGAAGATTCCCGCCCCACATCGTGAAGATCCAGTTGAAGATCTTCACGCCGGTCGGGATCGCGATCAGCATGGTCGTGATGCTGAACACCGAGTCGGCGATCGGACCCATGCCGACGGCGAACATGTGGTGCGCCCACACGCCGAATCCCAGGAACGCGATCAGGATGCCGGAGTACACCATGACCGGATAGCCGAAGATCGGCTTCCGCGAGAACGCCGGCAGGATCTCGGAGACGAGCCCGAACGCCGGCAGAATCAGGATGTAGACCTCCGGATGGCCGAAGATCCAGAACAGGTGCTGCCAGAGCAGCGGATCGGCGCCCGCGGTCATCGTGTAGAAGTTCGTACCGAAGAACCGGTCGAACTGCAGGAACACGAGCGCGATCGTGATGACCGGGAACGCAAGGATGAGCAGGAACTGCGTGACGAACGCCATCCAGGTGAACATCGGCATGCGCATCAGGTTCATTCCCGGCGCGCGCATATTGATGATCGTCGTAATGAAGTTGAACGCCGCCGCCAGCGACGACACGCCGAGGATCTGCAGGCCGAGCATCCAGAAGTCGATGTTCATGCCCTGCGAGTACGGCATCGTCGTGAGCGGCGCGTAGCCGAACCACCCGCCGTTCGGCGCCATCCCGAACAGCCACGACGAGTTCATGAACAACGAGCCGAACAAATACACCCAGTAGCTGAACGCGTTGAGCCGCGGGAAGGCGACGTCGCGCGCGCCGATCTGCAGGGGAATGAGAAAATTGAAGAACGCCGCCGACAACGGCATCACGACGAGGAAGATCATCGTCGTGCCGTGCATCGTGAACAGTTGGTTGAACACCTCGGCCGACACCACGTGGCCGTTCGGTCCCTTCAACTGCCAGCGCATGATCAGCGCCTCGAGTCCGCCGACGGCGAACCACGCAAGCGCGGTATACATGTACAAAGCGCCGATCCGCTTGTGGTCGACGGTCGTGAGCCAGCTCCAGACCGCACTGGTCGGTTTCTCACCAGCGCGTGCATAGCCCGGGCTGACGGCGGCGGTTGCCATTCGTCTCTATCTCCGATTCAGCGGTTCGTTATTTCGCGTCATTTCAACGACTGCAAGTAGGCCACGATGTCGGCGATCTGCTGGTCCGTGAAGCCTATCTTGACCGGACCTTTGATCGTGACCGGATCGTACTCGCCGAGGCCGAACGTCGGCATGGCAATGCCTGGCTTCATCGCGCTGGCGTTCTTGACCCACCGGGCCAGATGCCGCGGGTCGTTCGGGTACAGCCCGGCGCCTATCGTGGTGCGCGACCCGATGTGCGTCAGATTCGGACCGATGTTGCCCACCATCATTGGCTCGCCGCGAATGCTGTGGCACGCGATGCACATCCCGTGAGTGACGAGGCTGTCACCCCGTACGGCGTTGCCCGCGGCGAGCGCGTTGTCGTCGTAGCTGAGGCCGGCCGGCAACGGCGTTTGCGGCACTGAATACGCCGGCAGCTTCTCGCGGGGGAATGCGATGAACCCAGCCTGGACGACCTGCGTTGCGGCACTTGCCGGAGCGGAAGGAACGCCGGCGCCTTGCGCCATCGTCTCCTGGTGCGCGATCCAACTACTGAACTCGGCCTCGCTCACCGTGAAGGCCTTGAAGCGCATGTTGGCGTGACTGGTGCCGCAGTACTCGACACAGGCCCCGTTCCATACGTTCTCGCCCGACGAATCGGGAGTATACCAGAGATAGTTGGTGTGATTGCTGACGACGTCGCGCTTGCCAGCCAGCGCCGGCACCCAGAACGAATGGATGACGTCCTTCGACCTGAGGGTGAAGTTCACCGTGCGGCCGATCGGCAGGTAGAGCTCGTTCGCCGTCACCACGGTGTCGATGCGCCCGTTCGTTCCAGCCATCGTGTACTGGGGATAGCGGAACTCCCACCACCACTGATGCCCGATCACCTCGACCTGCAAGGCGTCGGATCGCGCCGTCGCCTGCGTCTTGAAGATCGTACGAATCGTCGGGATGGCGATCACCATCAGGATCAGCAACGGGATCACCGTCCAGGTGATCTCGAGCTTCGTGTTGCCATGGACGTGCTTTGGCTCGGGCTGCCCGGGACGATGACGAAAGCGAATCAGCGCCACGACGAGGATGCCTTCGACGAAAACGAAGACGGCTGTGCCCGCGTAGATCAGAATCTTGAAGAGGAAACCGACGTCCCGATTGAAATCCGTCCGGGGGTGAAAGACCGACTCGGGATACTTGTCCTGGCCACAGGCGGCGAGAAGAAGCGCGAGGGCGACCGTCAGCGCGGCCACGCCCGCAGTGCGGGCACCCGGCCGGCGCAGGCGGGTGAGAAAAGGCATTGGCAATCCTTTTACCGGCGTTCTGAGCGCGGTTACCACAACGCGCTCGATGCGAATTGTGTCAAAGCAAGCGGAACCTACCGGCTCCGAGAGGCCAAATCAAGCGAGCCGGAGTCTTCCCGCCGTGTAGTCGTCTTCCCGACAGCAGGTTAGGTCGCATCGTTGCTCGACACATCCGGATTCGTCTCCTCGACCGTGTGCTTGGCCTTGGTTTGAGTGATCGCGAGCTCGATCGCCGCGCGGATGTGCGCCACGCCCTCGCGAAGCATGCGCAGGCGCACCGCTTCACTCGCGCCGCGGCTCGCCGCCAGGTTCACACTCATGATCAGATCGGAGATCATCCCGAAATGGCCCTTGAGATTTTCCGCCAGTGACGGCAGTTGCCGGCGAACGTTCTGCACGAAGGTGCTCGTCGGCTGGTTCCGCTTCTGCGCGAGCGCGTACTGCTCCACGATGCCGTTGATCCGCTGCAGCAACAGCAGCGCGTCATCCAGCGTCTTGAGCTTGTTGATCCCCGCGGCGTCGAGCTTGGCCTGCGCCATCACTTCACCCGCTCGAGCCGCGGGTTCTCGGTGAGCCGCCGTCCGGCCTTCGCCTGCGGCTTGCCATTGACCTGGACCACGTCGGCGGTGAACTCGAACCGGCCAGCGAACAGCGCGGCACCAACGCCATACATGTCCACCGGAACCCCATCTTCCTCGAACGCCGCAATTCGCTCCGCGTCGAACCCGCCCGAGACGATGAGCTTCACGTCCCCGAATCCCTCGGTGTCGAGCGCGTTCCGGACGTTCCACACCAGCGCCGCATTCACCCCGGTCGGCTTGAACGTGCCCATCTGCGGGACGACCGACTTGTCGACGAGGTGCTCGGCGGTGTCTAGGCGAACGCCCCAGAGCCGGTCCTCGAGCGCCCGGGCCACGTCGAGACTCGTCTTCACGCAATCGTTGTCGTAATCGACGAGCGCGATCACATCCACGCCTTCGATCGTCTCGGCGAACCGCTTCGTCGCTTTGACGGTGTCGCCGCCGAACGCGGCGATCAGGGCGTGAGGGATCGTTCCCACCGCCCTGCCGCCGAACAACGACGCCTGCGCTTCGGTCGACACCATCTTTACTCCGCCGACCATCGCGCTGTATCCGTCACCGGCCTGCGCCGCAAAGATGTCGTCGCGCGCTCCGAAAAACATGACCGGCTTGGACTGTGCCGCCTCACAGAGCAGCTTGGCGTTCGTGCAGATCTTGGTGCGCCGGACGAGCGGGCCGAGGCACAGCGTCTCGAGGTAGCCGAACGCATCGTATGGGCCCTCGATCGTCATGACCGTGTCCCAGCGCTCATACCGGTCGCCCTCGTACAGCGCATTCACCGTGAGCATGCTCCAGTCGTCGACGCACAACTTCAGGATCGCGACCGCTTCGTCGATCCCGCCGAGCCAGCCCTCGTGCTTGCCCGAGATCTGAAGCAGAGTCGTCGGCGAGCGCCTGTCCTGACGCACGATCTCCCGCGCGCGCATGAAGTAGGCGTCGGTGAAATAGCCCTGTCTGATCTGCTCGACAGGGATGTTGAAGACGGAGGGATCGAGTCGCTTGCGGCGGCGGGGGGCCATCATCGCCCCGTCATGGCGTCCGGATCCAGGATCTGGTCGAGTTGGTCTCGCGTGAGCAGCCCCCGCGCAAGGACGACCTCGTAGACGCCGCGCCCGCTCTCCAGCGCCTCCTTCGCAACCGACGTCGCGTGCTCGTAGCCGATCACCGGGACCAGCGCCGTCACGATCCCGATCGAGTGCTCCACGAAGTGCCGCATCCGCGACGGATTGGCTGTGATCCCCTCCACGCAGCGCCGCCGCAGCACCACGCACCCGCTCGTCAGCATCGAGATGCCTCCGAGCAGACGGTATGCGATCACCGGCTCGAATACGTTGAGCTGCAACTGGCCAGCTTCGGCGGCGAGCGTGACCGTGACGTCGCTGCCGATCACGTCGAAGCAGATCTGGTTCACCACTTCGGGAATGACCGGATTCACCTTGCCGGGCATGATCGACGAGCCCGGCTGCATCGCTGGCAGGTTGATCTCGCCGAAGCCCGCGCGCGGCCCGGAGCTCAACAGGCGCAGGTCGTTACAGATCTTCGAAAGCTTGACCGCGCACCGTTTGAGGACCCCGGAGAGCTGCACGAACGCGCCTGTGTCGGCCGTCGCCTCCACCAGATCGGGCGCGGTGATCAACGACAGTCCCGTGATGCGCGACAGCTCGGCGCACACGGTCTCGGCATAGCCGGCCGGGGCGTTGATGCCCGTGCCGATCGCGGTCGCGCCCATGTTGATCTCGCGAATGAGCGCCTGCGCTTCGCCCAGCCGGTCGACGTCTTCCAGAATCGTGTGGCCGAACGCGGTGAACTCCTGGCCGAGCGTCATCGGCACGGCGTCCTGCAGCTGCGTACGGCCCATCTTCACGAACGCGCCAAATTCCTGGCCCTTGGCGAGGAACGCCGTGGCGAGCTGGCGCATCGCCGCGCGCAAATCCTCGATCGAGCGATGCAGGGCGAGCTTGATCGCGGTCGGATAGACGTCGTTCGTCGACTGGCTCAGGTTCACGTGGTTGTTCGGATGCACCTTCGCGTAATCGCCGCGGGCCCCGCCGAGCAGCTCGAGCGCGCGATTGGCGATCACTTCGTTCGCGTTCATGTTGGTCGACGTCCCGGCGCCGCCTTGGATCATGTCGACCACGAAATGCTCGTGATGCCGGCCGGCGCGAATCTCCTGCGCCGCGCGGACGATGACGTCGCCGGTCCGCTTGTCGAGCAGTCCGAGCTCCATGTTCGCCACGGCCGCGGCTTCTTTTACGGCCGCCAGCGCCTCGATGAGCGCGGGGAATTCACGCAGCGGCGTTCCGGTGATCGGAAAATTCTCCAGCGCGCGCAGCGTCTGCACGCCGTACAGCGCGTCCTCGGGCACATCGCGCTCGCCCAGCAGATCGTGCTCGGTCCGCGTGCGCGCGCCCGTGAAGCCCAGCGTTCGCCCGCGTCCGACCAGCGTGGCATCGGTCGCCGCCAGCCGCTGCGAGATCGAGCGCGCGGCGCGCCCGACGAGCGCGGCGTAGAGCGTCGGATACTCCTTGATCATCTCGTGCACCTGCGCGGTGCTCAGCAGAAACGCCTCGGTGCGCTGCACGGCGCGCGCGCTGGTTCCGTGCGGCAACTCGTCGAGCAGCAGCCCTTCGCCAACCGCCTGGCCGGGCCCGAGGGTGACGAGACGAACCGGTCGACCGTTGAGACCTTTCTCGATGGCGACCGCGCCCGAGATGAGGATCGCGAGGAACTCGCGCGGCGACGCTTCCTCGAACAACACTTCGTCGCACTCATATACGACTGGCGTCACGAGCTTGGTCAGCTGATGAAGTCCCGAGTCGGTAACGCCTTCGAGGAATTCCGCCTGACGGAGCTGGTCGCGGACCTGGGAGGGAGACATAGGAAGGGGAAGATAATAGATTCCTCCGTCTGCCTTTTGCCCGCCTCGGGGGAGCTCCCATGTCCGTCTCACGCCGTGATTTCCTCGGTGCCGGTGCCGCAGCGGCCGCCGGTCTCGCCATTCCCAAGCTCGCGGCTGCGATGCCCGCCATATCGGTGTTGGATCGCGGGGAACCCCCTGTACGAGGCTTTGCTGGGCGACCCGTCATCATCAGCGCCACCAACGGCTTGACCCCCGACGGCAACGGCAAGAAGGGGATCGAGGTCGCCTATGACGCGCTCAGTAAGGGAGCCGACCCGCTCGACGCCATCGTCGCTGGGGTCCAGATCGTCGAGCTCAACCCCGACGACCAATCGGTCGGCTTGGGCGGCTTGCCAAACGAAGAGGGGGTCGTCCAGCTCGACGCGAGCTGCATGCACGGCCCGACCAAGCGCGCCGGAGCCGTGGGCGCGCTCGAGGACATTGCGACCCCGGCGGCCGTGGCAAAGGCCGTGATGGACCACACGGATCACATCTTCCTCGTTGGCCCGGGCGCCAAGAAGTTCGCCCTCGAGATGGGGTTCAAGGAGCAGAACCTCCTCACTGAGCCGAGCCGCGAGATGTGGATGCGCTGGAAGTCCAAGCTCAACTCAAACGACAACTGGCTCGATCCGGTCGACTCGGTGCCGCGCCGCCGCATCGCGCCCAAGGGTCGCGCCCGGCCGAGCGACGACGAGGAGTCGGCGCTCCACGTCTACTACGACGCGCGCGGCGTCGCGTACACGTACGGCACGATCAACATGAACGCCGTCACGGCGAGCGGCGATATCGCGTCGGTGACGACGACGAGCGGCCTCTCGTGGAAGATCCCTGGCCGCGTCGGCGATTCACCGATCATCGGCGCAGGTCAGTACTGCGACAACGAGGTCGGCGCCGCCGGCTCGACCGGTCGCGGCGAGGCGAACATCAAAGTCTGTGGAGCCTTCCTCGCCGTGGAGTTCATGCGCCAGGGGATGACGCCCGAGCAGGCGCTGATCAAGGTCATGGAGCGCGTCATCGCCATGACCGAAAAACGTCTCCTGAACGACAAAGGCCGCCCGTACTTCGATCTCAACTACTACGCGGTGAACAAGAAGGGCGACTACGCCGGAGCATGTGCCTACGAGGGCAGCTCGTTCGCCGTGTGCGACGCCAAGGGTGCGCGCCGCGAAAGCGCCGTGTATCTGTTCAAGCGAGACGAGCGACCGGTGAATCAGCCGATCAGCGGAACGATGATCAAGCCATGAGCGCGTGACGCGCGCGATACGACTCATCGCCTGGATTTCGATCGTCGCGCTGGCGCTGTTTCAAGCGTACGCCCAGCGCTTCAGCATCGGCCCCGACGGCATGTCGTACCTCGACCTGAGCGACGCCGTCGTCGACGGGCGCTGGTCGACGTTGGTGAACCTCTACTGGAGCCCGCTCTACCCGCTCCTGGTCGGCGTCGGCCGGCTCGTCGCCGGCTCCGGTCCGCGCTGGGAAGTCGTGACGATGCACGCCGTCAACGTCGTGTGCTTCGTCGCCATGTTCGCGTCGTTCGAGTATCTGCTTGCCGCGATCGGCGGCCTCGCTCGCGCAACGCGTCGCTCGGCACTGGCTGGACCGTGGGGCTTGGCGGGAGCGTATCTCCTGTTCGGGCTGTTCGCGCTGACCATGACGCCAATGGAGTTGACCACGCCCGACTGGCTCGCGTCAGCGGCCACGTTTCTGGCGTTCGGCGCCTTGATTCGTCTGAACGACGCGAGTACGCCGCACCGGCGCCACGCGGTCGTCCTCGGTGTCGCGCTCGGACTCGGCGCGCTGGCGAAATCCTTTCTCGTACCGTGGGCCCTCGTCTGCTTCGTCGTCGTCGCGATCGCGACGCGCCGGCGCGGCGCGTGGATCACGGTGATCGCGGTTGCGGTATGGGCGGTTTTCGTGCTCCCATGGTCGGCCGTCCTCTCGGTCGCTGCCGGTCGCCCGACGTTCGGCGACGCCGGCCGCCTCACTTTCGCGTGGTACGTGAACGAGCAGGATCCGCCGTCGCTGCACGGCGTTCCGCCCGACGCCCGTCGGCCATCCACCGAGGCCATCCTGCGCGGCGTCGGAGTCACCGGATACGCGCCGGGCACCGATCCGATGTGGTTCGATCCGGCGCGCTGGAACGCGTCGTTGGCGCCGCATTGGAATCTGCACGACCAGCTCGGCACTTTTCGCGTATTCGAGTTGTTTTACATACAGAATCTCTCGCCCTTGCTGTTCGTCGCGTTTCTCCTGGCGGTGGCGCCGCCCGGCACGAGGCGGGCCGCGTGGCAGCGCGGATGGATCGTGTTCGTTCCGATGCTCGCCGGGCTGGCGGCGTACGCGCTCGTCATCGTGACCGCGCGATACATCATGGCGTTCCTGCTCGCCGGCACGCTGACGCTGCTCGCCACGCTGCCCATTGCGCGACGGATTCGTCCCGGTTGGGCGTTCGCCGGCATGATCGTTCCGCTCGGCATCGAAGCGATCCAGGCGCGGACGATCGCCGGACTCGCCATCGCGACGCCGATCGTCGGCGGCACCGTGGCTGGCGTACTCGTTCCGCCAAGGCGCCGCTGGCTCTGGGTCGTGGCGCTCGTCGTCGCGATCGGGCTCACACGTCTCGTCTTGCCTCCGTCGAATCGCCGCGATCTCCTGCTGGGCAGTCTGGCTCTCGCCGCCGCGTTCTGGTTCCTGGCACGCCGCGCGATCATCAACCAGAGAAGCGTTCGCTTTGCCCACCGGTCGCAGGCCGCGCTGGCAACCGTGTTGGCGATCGTGCTGGCCGCCCGATTTCTGTTGCGCCTGAATCAGGACATCGAGACGCTGCGGCTCGGCGCCTCCCCGTCGTGGAACAACGTCGAGTGGAACGTGGCGCGGGAGCTCGCGGCGCACGGAGTCGCGCCGGGCACGCGGATCGCCCTCATCGGCCCGCACGCGGAATCATATTGGGCGCGCACGGCGCGACTCCACATCGCGGCCAACGTGCCGCCTCCGGCCATCGATGCCTTCTGGCGGCTGGCGCCGGCAATGCGCGACTCCCTGCTCGGCGAGTTCGCCGCCGCCGGGGCGGCCGTCGCAATTGCCGCCGTCGGCCCTGAGGCTGGTCCGCCCGACAGCACGTGGACGCCGCTGCGCTTCCATGGCTGGATGCGGCGGCTGGCTCGCTGAGGCTAGCCGGCTTTCGTTCCCACCGCCGGACGAAGCGAGCGGCCGAGCGTGACCTCCGAGGGCATGGCCACCGGTGCACTCGTCTGTGCGTGTTCGCCCGTCCTCTGGCTATCGTCGAGTCGCAGATTCGCGACCAGACGGCTCAGCCGGTCCGCCGCGCCGGACAACGTCGACGCGGCCGCGGCGATCTGTTCCGTGCTGGCGCTCTGCTCTTCGCTCGATGCCGCGACTTCCTCCATGGCTGCCGCGAACGAATCCGTTCCCGCGGCGAGCGAATCGAGCTTCGACCTCATCTCCTGCACCAATCCGCTGGCCGCGGTCGACGCGCGCTGAATCGACGACGTCCAGCCATCGGCCTCGGCGACTGCCTTTTCGATGTGACCGAACGAGCGAGAGCCTTCCTCGGTCGCGCCGCGCACCGCGCGAACCGTATCGACCGTCCGTTCGCTCGACGCGCGTGATTGCGCGATCCCGCGCAACACGCCGCTGACGACGTTTTCCGTCCGCTCCGCCGCGTCCGAAGACATTGCGGCCAGCCGCCGAACTTCTTCGGCGACGACAGCGAAGCCGTGTCCGTGCTCGCCGGCGCGCGCCGCTTCCATTGCCGCGTTGAGCGCCAGCAGCTTCGATTGCCGGGCGAGCTTCTGGACCAGCGTCACGAAGCTTCGAACCTCCTCCGACGCCTGGGCGAGCTGCTCGATCGAGGCCGCGCTGGCCTCGACGTCTCCGCTCAACGTCGTGAGCGACCGCGAGCTCTCATCGAGCCGCGCGCGGTTCTCGAGCGCCAGCGCGCGAAGCTGCTCGTTGCGGTCGACCGCCTCATGCGCGCCGCTGTCGAGCTCCGAGGCGACGGTGACGAGATGCTCGGACGATCTCGCCAGCGTCTGGATCGTCTCTGCCATCAGATTGGCCTGTTGGCTCAGATCCGATGCGGTGTGCGCGATTTGTCCCGCCGACGCCGCCATCTCCTCGGAGCTTCCCGTGATCTCGGCCGTCATGCTCGTCGTCTCGCTCGCCGATTCGTTGAGCGCACCGGCCAGCCGGCGGAGCTCGGCGATCATTGCGGCGACGGCGCGGGCAAGCCGGCCGACTTCGTCATCGCCGCCCATGCCATTCACATTCTTTGATAGATCGCCGGCCGCGACGGCTTCCGCCGCCACCGCCAACTCCTGCGCGGGACCGGTGATCCGCCGCTCGATGAACCGGGAGATGTAGAGGAGACAGGCGAGGATCACGGCGAGCATCATGAGTCCGCCGCTGATGAGCGCCCATCGTGCCACGTCGTAGGCGCGCGATGCGTCGGTCCCGTTCATGTGTGCCACGATCCGCCACTGGCCGCCGTTGGCCGTGGCCACGGCGGCGTGCTGCACCGCCGGCGCCAGGCCATAGTCGAACGCGCCGAGCGTGTCGTGGGCGGCCACCGCCGCAAAGCCCGTGAACGGCTTGAACCGCGTCCCCATGGCGGAGCTCGCGATCACCTTGCCGAGCGAGTCGACGAGGTCGACGCGCAACGCATTCCCGCGCACGCTCCCCTGTGCCAGGGCTGAATCCACCATCGAAAGACCGAATTTCACCTTGACGACACCGACTTTGGTCGGGCCATCCAGTACGACGCGCGACAGCTCGACGACGGTGCGCTGGGTCGCCGGATCGGCAGTCGCCTGCGCTGTGGTGGATCCACTGTTCCACGCCGTCTCCCACCACCCTTCGTCGCTCTGGACGAAGTCGGACGACGTGGACGTCGTCACGGCGTTGTACCCGTATTGATCGGTCACCATCACTTCGGCGATGTCCAGCTTCGGCAACAGGCTTCGCAGGTAGTTCAGCGTCGCCGAGTCGACCTGCAGCGAGCGCGTTGCCCGGAATCGCTGCTCGACCGAGGCGATCACGTCGGGCGACAGCCCGTTGCCTGTCTGCAGCGGCAGGCCAAGACGCTTCGCTTCGGCCGCTCCCTTCTTCGACGTCGCCACGACGAAGGGGGACGTCGCGATCAAGTCCACTTGGCGCGACCGCTCGGCGAGCACGCGCTCGACGAGCTGCTTGGAGAGCGACGCCGCGTTGATGATGCCGGCGTCGGAATCGCCTTCCATCGAGCTTCGCAACACCACGAGTCCCGCGTAGCCTATCCCGCCGAGGACGGCCATTGACGTCAAGCCGACCACGCCGACCAGGCGCGACCGAATGGATCGGCCAGAGCGTCCGGTCATCAGCACGTCGACAATGGATAGGATCCTCGCCCTGGGACGATCGTTCATCGGCCGCTAGATTCCAGTTTTACCATGACAGAATCGATCCATCAGACGCCGGCCCAAGAGCCGGCTGGATACGATCCTGCCGCCATCGAGCGCAAGTGGCAGGAGCGTTGGGAGGAGCGTGGGACGAACCATGCCGATCTCGGCGCCGGCGCGCGTCCGTTCTACGCGTTGATGATGTTCCCGTATCCGTCAGCGGAGGGGTTGCACGTCGGCAACCTCTTCGCCTTCACGGGCAATGACATCTATGGACGATTCCATAGGCTCCAAGGGCACACGGTCTTCGAGCCCCTCGGGTTCGACGCCTTCGGAATTCATTCCGAGAATTTTGCCCTGAAGGTCGGGACGCATCCTGCCGACCTGATTCCTCGGAACATCGACAACTTCCGCCGCCAGCTGAAGCGCGCTGGTCTGATGGTGGATTGGCGGCATGAGCTGTCGACGACCGATCCGGCGTATTACAAGTGGACCCAGTGGCTTTTCCTTCAGCTCTACAAGCGAGGATTGGCCTACAAGCGCCGCGCGGCGGTCAACTGGTGTCCGAATGACAAGACCGTGCTCGCCAACGAGCAAGTGATCGCCGGCGAGTGCGAGCGGTGCGGCGCGAAGGTGGAGCAGCGCTTCCTCGAGCAATGGTTTTTCCGGATCACCGACTATGCCGGCCGCCTGCTCGGCGACCTGGACTGGCTCGACTGGTCCGAGTCGACCAAGCTGGCCCAGCGGAACTGGATCGGCCGCTCCGACGGGGCCGAGATCAGCTTTCGCGTGCAGGATCTTCAGGCGCTGAGCGGGACAGCGACGATCGCCAGCGGCGGTAGCGGCGAGTTCTCGTCCGAGGCGACCGACATTCGAGTGTTCACGACCCGTCCCGACACGATCTTCGGGGCCACGTATCTGGTGCTGGCCCCCGAACATCCCCTCGTCGACGCCGTCACGACCGACGAGCAACGCGATACCATTGCGGAATACAAGCGGGCCGCTGCCGGCCAGGACATCGTTTCCCGCAAGGTGAGCAAGGAGAAAACGGGGGTCTTCACCGGTTCGTTCGCCACCAACCCGGCCACCGGCGAGCCGATCCCCGTCTGGATCGCCGACTACGTGCTGATGGAGTACGGCACGGGCGCGATCATGGCGGTGCCGGCGCACGACGAGCGCGATTTCGAGTTCGCGAAGACGTTCGACCTGCCGATCGTGCGCGTGGTTGCCGGGCCGTCCTCGCGGCCGGCGGACACCAACGCCCTCCTCGACGAGGCGTACACCGAAACCGACAACGTGCGCCTCGTCAATTCCGGCCAGTTCGACGGGCTCGGCGTGTTCACGGCGAAGGAGCGCATCGTCGCCTGGCTGTCCGAGCGCGGCCACGCGAGCGCCGTGGTCAATTATCGCCTGCACGACTGGTGCATCTCGCGGCAGCGCTACTGGGGACCGCCGATCCCGATCATTTACTGCGAGGCGTGCGGCACCGTGCCGGTGCCGGAGAGCGATCTGCCGGTCGAGCTGCCCTACGTCGAGGATTTCAAGCCCGACGATACCGGCACGTCGCCGCTGGCCCGCGTCGAATCGTGGTATCGCGTGGCGTGCCCGTCGTGCGGCGGCGCGGGTCGCCGCGAGACGGACGTCTCCGACACGTTCCTCGACAGCGCGTGGTATTTTCTGCGCTATCCGAGCACCGACTTCGACGACGTGGCGTTCGACCCCGCGCTGACCGAGCGGTGGCTGCCCGTGGACTCGTACATCGGCGGGAACGAGCATGCCGTACTGCACTTGCTCTATTCGCGTTTCATAACGATGGTGCTGCACGACGCCGGCCACGTCGACTTCGAGGAGCCCTTCACGCGCTTCCGCGCCCACGGCATGATCATCCGTGAAGGCGCCAAGATGTCGAAGAGCCGCGGCAACGTGGTGAATCCCGACGAGTACGTCGACCGGTGGGGCGCCGACACCGTGCGCACGTACCTGATGTTCCTCGGACCCTACGAGGAAGGCGGCGATTTCCGCGACCAGAGCATCGGCGGCGTCCGCCGGTTCCTCGACCGGATGTGGGCGTCGGTCGTCGACGCGACAGCCGAGCCGCCCGATCCGCAGGTGCTGCGCAAGCTCCACCAGACGATCAGGAAGGTCTCGGATGACATCCCGGCGCTCAGCTACAACACGGCGATCGCGGCGATGATGGAGTACATCAACGTCGTCCGCCGCGGGGAGCGAACAGCGCGACGCGCGGAGATCGAGCCGCTCGTGCAGCTCGTGTCGCCCTTCGCGCCCCACATCGCGGAAGAGCTGTGGGAGCGCCTTGGCCACCGCGAGAGCGTGTTCGACGCCGGCTGGCCCGCGTTCGACCCCGCACTGGCCACCGAGGAGCTGGTGACGATCGCCGTCCAGGTGAACGGAAAGATGCGCGGCACCCTCCGCGTGGCGAACGGCAGCGGCCAGGATGTCGTGCTCGAAGCGGCGATGGCCGATGCCGCCGTGGCGAAATTCGTGACCGCGACGCCCAGGAAGGTGATCTTCGTTCCCGGGCGGCTGCTGAATCTCGTCTTGTAGTTCCGTTCTCGGACGGACGGGCGGCGGCTCGGAGAGGCCGCCAAGCGGCCTCACGACGTCACGCGATCAGCCGCGCCACCCATTCTCCCACGAAATATCCCGTGATCGCCACGCCGAGTCCGATCACGAACATGTCGAGCCCCGAGCGGAACACACTGCGCCCGGTGAATACCGAGCGCGCCGCGCCGACGATCCAGTGCGACGCCATGGCGACGATGAACGCCACGACCACGGCCGTCATTCCGGACCATATGAGAAACGCAAACACGGGGATGAACGCGCCGACCGCGGTCGCGATCCCCGTCACCCATGCCTCGCGCAGCGGCGACATGTGCGGCTCGCCGATGCCGAGCTCCTCCTGCACCTGCTCGTCGAGCATGCGTTTTGGATCGGCCATCACTTCGGTGGCCAGCGCGTGGGCCGAGTCCGCGTTCATGCCCTTGGCCTCGTAGATCAACGCGAGCTCGTCGCGCTCCACCTCGGGCATGAGCGCAATCTCGTCGCGTTCCATCGCGATCTCGTTGGCGTAGACTTCCTGCTCGCTTTTGGCCGCCAGGAAGCCGCTCGATCCCATGGACAGCGCGTCGGCGATGAGCCCAGCCACCCCGGCCACGATTACCGTATGGTGCGCCGTCTGCGACGAGGCGCCGATCACGCCGGCAACCAGACCGAAATTCGCCGTGAGTCCGTCGTTGAACCCGTACACCACGTTCCGAAGAAACCCACCGGACTCGGTACGGTGCCACGGCTCGCCGCTCTTTCCAGAAATCGTATTGAGCGTCGACGCATGCTCGGCGGATTCGCGCGCGAGCGTGAGCGACTCCGTTGCCCCCGGAGCACCACGCGCCGTTCGGCGGTGCATGTCGAGGTAGCCTTTTACCTCGCGCCCCTCCTCGGCGAGCAGCATCGGGAGCAGAAAGCCCGGGCCGAACACCTTGCCCAATCTCGCCAGCAGGCGCGTCCTCGCGCTCGGACGGAAGGGTCCCGGATCGCGGCCGTGTTCGTGGAGCAGACGTGCCCAGATTTGAACGTGTCGGTCCTCCACCTCGGCGAGCCGGCGATAGAGGTCCGACTTCTTTACGTCCGGCTCGGAACCCGAGAGCACCCGATACAGGAACGCTGCATCGGCCTCATCCTGCCAATGGTGATGGAATACCTCGAGGTCCGGCGTCGTGGGCGGGGGGGAGGCCATGGGCGATAAGGTAAGCTCGTTGCAGCGGCCGTACTACGGCCGGAGTAAACCCTCGCCGTATGTCGCTGTGACACATGGATGCACCCCAAACGAATCGTGAGGTCTCATGCGACTGTTCGCACTACTTCCGACGGTCCTGGTGGCGAGCGCCGCCGCGTCGGTCAACGCACAAAACCCGCGCGTCCTCCGGAGACCGGAGACCGTGATCGCGCCGGGCGTCCGTGACTTCTCCTTCAACGACGCGCCGCGCGCCGTCATCGGCGTGACGACCTCTAGTGCCGCGACCGCTCGCGACACGCTCGGCGTATTCGTGAGCTCGGTACGGGAGGGAAGCCCGGCCGAGAAGGCGGGGATCGAGGAAGGCAACCGGATCGCGTCCGTGAATGGCGCGAGCCTCAAGCTCTCCGCGGCCGACGTCGGCGACCCGGAGATGGCGGGCGTCATGACACGTCGCCTCACGCGTGAGCTGGACAAGCTCAAACCCGGCGACGAGGTCGACCTCCGCGTGTATGCCAACGGACAATACAAGTCGATCAAGGTCAAGACCATCGCGTCCGACGATCTGTACATGTCGCGTCTACCGCGTCGCGACACCGATCGAGCGACGCTCGGCCTCGACCTCGCGGCGACCGGCAACGCGCGCGACACATTGGGCGTGTTCGTCATGGGGGTCGAGGACGGAAGCCCGGCGGCGAAAGCCGGCATCGAGGAGGGAAGCCGTATCGCGTCGATCAATGGAGCCGACGTTCGCGGCAAGGGCTCCAACGAGGATGACGAATACGTCACTCGTGTCTCCAACATCAGCCGTCTGGAGCGCGAGGTTTCGCGCCTCAAGCCGGGCGACGACGTCGAGCTCAGGGTCTACTTCAACGGACAGTACCGCAACGTGAAGATGAAGGCCGGTCGCCTGTCCGACCTGCCGCGCCGCAATCGCACCATTCGAATCATGGGCGGCGACAGCTTCATGGTCCCACGCATCCCCGAGCGCATCGAGATCGACGGTGCGGCGATCGGCGATCAGGTCCGCCGCGCTCTCGAGACCGCGCGCGTCGCGACCGCCGGCGCGATGCAAGGTTTCGGTCGCACACTTGGCCGAATGGGGAACCGCGTGGAGTGGTAGCGTTGAGACTTGAATGGAACGAGCGCGCCGCGCGGGCTGCTCTTTTCATCAGGGGAAGCGGGCCGCGGAATCCACGGAATTTACGGAGAGGGCCACGGAATGACTCCGTGTGCGGTCCACCTCCGACGACCGGGCAGGCGTCGGTGATTTGGGGGATGCGTCGAATGACCTGAGGACGACAGACGACAACAGCCCGGGATTCTTGTTACGACTGGCGTGGCGCGCCCAGCCTCGATCGCCACGCCGGCCTCGAGGCGCCGAGACGGTTCGTTCAGCAGGGGCCATTTTCTTTGGTGGCTTCGATGCGGCTGAGAGGCGTCGGTTCGCATGACTCGGGGCTCAGTCCCGAGTGGCGTCCGAGCCTCGTTCCATTGTTCCACCGTCAGAACTCCACCGTCAGAACTCCACCTGCGCTCCAAGCTCGACGACGCGATTCGGCGGAATGCCGAAGAATTCCGTCGCCGAGCGAGCGTTGCGCGACATGACGACGAATATCTTCTTGCGCCAGCGAGCCATGTGTGGAAGCACGGCGTCGTCCGGGGCGCGGCGCGTGCCGGGGCGTCGTTCGCCATCGGCGATGATGATCCGCTCGCGGCCGAGATAGAACGTGGTGTCGTTCGGCTTGGCCTTGATGCCGTTCTCACGGGCCCGCTGCAGGATCTCCGGCACGTTCGGCGATTCCATGAAGCCGTAGCGCGCCGTGATCCGGAAGAATCCGTACTCGAGCTTGTCGACGCTGACACGCTCCGTGCCTTTGATCTCCGGAACCTCTTCCGTCACGACGGACATGAGGATTACCTGCTCGTGCAGGACCTTGTTGTGCTTGAGGTGATGCAGCAGGACGACCGGGACGCCGTCGTTCGACGAGGTCATGAACACGGCGGTGCCGGGAACGCGCGGCGGCTTTCGGCGGCCGACGTCGCTCAGGAACAGATCGAGCGGCAGCGCGCCCGAGTTCAGCGCGTGCGTCAGCAATACGCGGCCTTTCTTCCAGGTGCTCATCAGGGTGTACACGCAGATCGCGATGACGATCGGCACCCAGCCGCCGAACGCGATCTTGATGATGTTCGCCGAGAAGAGCGATGCGTCGATGGCGAGGAACGCGACGGTGATCGGCACGATGTGCAGGAGCGACCAGTTCCAGCGCGACCGCGCCACGACCGCGAAGAGAAGCGAGGTAATCGCCATCGTCCCGGTCACCGCGATGCCGTACGCCGCGCCAATGGATTGCGACGATTCGAAAAAGAGAACGAGCAGCAGGCAACCGACCATCAGGACCTTGTTGATCTCGGGAATGAAGATCTGTCCCGCCTCCTGTCGCGACGTGTGCAGGATCGTGACGCGTGGCGAATACCCGAGCTGAACGGCCTGTTGGGTCAACGAGAACGCGCCCGAAATGAGTGCCTGCGACGCGATCACGGCGGCCATGGTCGCCAGCACCACCGACGGGATGAGCAACGCGCGGGGCACGAGCATGAAGAACGGGTTCGACACCGCCGTCGGACGTCTGAGGAGCAGCGCGCCCTGACCCATGTAGTTGATCAGTAGCGCGGGCAGGACGAGCCCGAACCAGGCGATCCGGATGGGCCGTTTGCCGAAATGTCCCATGTCGGCATAGAGTGCTTCGGCGCCCGTGACGGCGAGGACGACCGCCCCGAGCGTGAGGAACCCGATCCGCCCGTTCGCGGCGAAGAACTCGACGCCGTTCCATGGATTCAGGGCCAGAAGAATCCGCGGCTCCTGGACGATCTCGACCGCGCCGAGCGCGGCGATGCTCACGAACCAGAGCGCCATGATCGGCCCGAACGCGGTGCCGACGCGGCCGGTCCCGAACCGCTGGCCCATGAACAATACGAACAGGATCAGCATCGACAGCGGGACGACGAGCCGCTGGAACGCCGGCGTCGCCACCTTCATTCCCTCCACGGCCGACATCACCGAGATCGCGGGCGTGATGATTCCGTCGCCGTAGAGGAGCGCGGCACCGAACAAGCCCAGCGTCACGAGGAGTATCCGGCGTCTGGAGTCTGTTCGCCGGCGCTCCTCCTGAAGGATGAGTGCAAGCAAGGCGAGGATCCCGCCTTCGCCGCGGTTGTCGGCCCGCATGATGTAGGCGAGATACTTGATCGCGACCACGAGCACGAGCAGCCACACGATCAGCGACAGGATGCCGTAGACGTTGGCCGTCGTCACCGCGAGTGTGTGCTCCTTGGAGATGAAGCACTGTTGGAGCGCGTAGAGCGGGCTCGTTCCGATGTCGCCGTAGACGATTCCCAGCGCCGTCAGCGAGAGAAACCCGAGCCGCCTGCCGCTCGGGTTCAGCTCGACGTGCTTACGCTGCGGTGGTGCGGCGGGGTGGAAGCCGCTCGAAGTCGCTCCGGGTGGAGGAGAGCCTGGCGGAGGAGAGCCGATCGGAGGCTGGGGGTTGGCCGAGGATGCCGAGCCGGGAGAGGGAGACGAGGGCGATTGCCCGGAGCCGGCAGTTGGCTGTGCCGGAGCAGGCGGGGGTTCGCCGGCCGACTCGCCGCTATGCTGTGACTCGGATGTCATGTATGAACCGCAGGCAATGCTCGCCTCAGACGCGTGTGTACCCGGGGCTGACGATCGCTCCGGAAAGACGCAAAAATGGGTCGCGAAGGGCTTCGCGACCCACGATGAATCTAGTAGCTCGCCCGGACGCGTCCAGCGGCGTCCGCCAAGGGAAGCATTGTGCGTTATGGAGTTGGCTTCATCACGGCCTCGACCTCGTCCGCCGCGCGCCGGATGATCTCACGCAGCTTGCCCAGGGTTTCCTTTTCGCGAATGTGCGTCGTCGCTGTCTTGTAGGTGGTGCGAGCGAGGCGTTGGAATTCCTGATTGAGCTCGGTCATGGGTGTGTCGGTAAACCCTTCGACGAACCGCGCGATCCGGTCGAAGATGTCATTCACCGTCGTGCTATGCTCGGCCAGGTGTTTCCGGCCCTCGTCGGTGATCTCGTAGATCTTCTTTCCACCTTCTTCGGGGACGACCCGGGCGTACCCGAGGTCTTCCAGCATGGTGAGCGTCGGATAGACCGTCCCCGGACTCGGCGCATACGATCCGCCGAAGCGACTCTCGAGCTCCTTGATGATCTCGTAGCCGTGTCTGGGCTTCTCCTCGAGCA
>Ga0157370_10000503_pt1 | contig 48827 bp, 37 predicted proteins | sample C35metaG_FD_113463 | JGI IMG/M metagenome (GOLD analysis project Ga0157370, IMG submission 113463) | Corn rhizosphere microbial communities from Kellogg Biological Station, Michigan, USA - C3-5 metaG | ecosystem: Host-associated > Plants > Roots > Rhizosphere > Soil | place: USA: Michigan...
CGGCCTCAAGCTGCGCACATTGCGCCTGCCCGACCTCTTCCAGGACCACGACAAACCCGAACGCCAATATGCCGAAGCCGGCCTCGATGCCGACGGCATCCTCGCCACCGTCCTCACAGCCCTGCGGCATAATCACGTCGCTGCCTTGCGCGATGTGGTCTAAGCCCGCGCTGGCTGCGCTGCTCGCCGGCATCGCCGCCCCGACCATCGCCGCCACCCTCACGATCGAGGTCGACAATGTCCGCAACACACGCGGGCATGTGCATGTCGACGTCTGTCCGCAGGATCATTTCCTGAAGGAGGATTGCCCTTATTCGGGGGAGGCTCCGGCGCAGGCGGGCGCCACTTTGGTTCACATTGGCGCTGTGCCGCCGGGACAATATGCGATCCAGGCTTTCCATGACGAGAATGACAATCACCGCGTCGACCGCGCCTTGTTCGGCATCCCCAAGGAAGGAATCGGCTTCTCGAACGATGCGCCGGTCGGCCTCGGGCCGCCCAAATGGGACGCAGCCCGGTTCACAGTCGGTGGCGACACGAAACTGCGCCTGAAAATGCGCTATTTCCTGGGTGCTTCGGGACCGGCGCCAAAGTGAGATCGCCCATCCCCCGCATCGTCGGCGCGAGCATCGCGCGCCCTTGGGTCACGCTCGGCATTGCCCTGCTGCTTGGGCTGATCGCCCTTCTGGTTGCCGCCGGCCGGTTCGAGATGACCACCGATACGGCGGCGCTGATTTCCCCCGACGTTCCCTGGCGCCAGCAGGAACGCGCGATGGAGCGCGCCTTTCCGCAGCTTGCCGACGCGATGCTGGTCGTGATCGACGGCAAGACGCCCGAACTGGCCGAGGATGCCGCCGCCAGGCTCTCCGCGCGCATGGCAGCCGACAAGGCGCATTTCCGCCGAGTCAGCCGTCCCGACGGCGGCGATTTCTTCGCGCGCGAAGGCCTGCTGTTCCAATCGCGCGCCGACGTGCAGCACAGCACTGCCGACCTGATCAGGGCCCAGCCCTTGCTGGGTCCGCTCGCTGCCGATCCATCGCTGCGCGGCGTGGCCAACAGCGTTTCGACCATGCTCGACGGCGTACAAGCGGGCGCGACCAGCCTCAGCCAGATCGATGCGCCGATGCGCGCGATCGGCACGCTCACCGAGCAGAGCCTAGCGGGCAAGCCGGGTTTCTTTTCCTGGCAGGCGCTGTTTGCCGGCAACGGCCCCGCCCCGCCGACCCGTCGACTGATCCTGGCACAGCCGGTGCTCGACCACGCCGCCCTGATGCCGGGCGAGGCGGCAAGCGAGGCGTTACGCGGCGCGGCGGCCGCGCTGCAACTCGACCCTGCACATGGCGTGCATGTCCAGCTCACCGGCGAGGTTCCGCTTGCGGACGAGGAATTCGCGACCCTGCAAGACAATATCGCGCTGGTGGCCGTGGTGATGCTCGTGGCGATGCTCGGCACGCTCTGGCTCGCGATACGGTCGGCGCGCCTGGTCGGCGCGATCATCGTGACCATCCTTATCGGGCTGGTCGTCACCACCGCGATCGGCTTGCTCGTGATCGGCAGGCTCAACCTGATCTCGGTCGCATTCATCCCGCTCTTTGTCGGCCTGGGGATCGATTTCGGCATCCAGATCTGCGTGCGGTTCAATGCCGAGCGCGCGGAAAGTGCCCCCGCTCCCGCGGCGATGGCGCGAGCCGCCGATGCATTGGGTGCGTCGCTGCTGCTCGCGGCAGGCGCGATCTTCCTCGGCTTCGGCGCCTTCCTCCCCACCGCCTATGTCGGCATCGCCGAATTGGGCGTGATCGCGGGTATCGGCATGGTGGTGGCGCTCGTCTTCAGCGTCACGCTATTGCCCGCTCTGGTCCTGTTGCTGCGGCCGGGCAGACCGATCCGCGACGTCGGCCTGGCCCGGCTGGCGTCGGCCGAGCGGCTGCTCGAACGGCGCCGCGGCTGGGTGCTCGGGCTGTTCGGCCTTTCCATGGCTGCAAGCATCGTCTCGCTGCCGTGGGCGACATTCGACTTCAACCCGCTTCACCTGCGCGATCCGCATGCGCCCGCGATGCGCGCCTTGCTCGACCTCACGCGCGATCCCGACCGCACCCCCAACACGATCGACGTGCTCGCGCCCGACGCTCCGCACGCCGCCGTGCTGGCGAAGCGCCTCGGGGCTTTGCCCGAGGTCAAGCAGATCGTGTCGCTCGACAGCTTCGTGCCGGAGGACCAGCCGGCAAAGCTCGCCGCGATCCAGGACGCGTCAACCCTGCTCGACCTGACGCTCAACCCGTTCGATCTCCTGCCCGCCCCGTCCGACCCCGAACTGGTGTCGGCCCTGCAGGCGGCTGCCGCGAAGCTGCGTCTGGCGGCGAGGCGGGATCAATCCGCCGCGGGACGAGATGCCGAAAGGCTTGCCCAGGCGTTCGACCGGCTTGCCAGAGCCACCCCGGCCGATCGGGCCTTGGTACAAACCCGTCTGACCCAACCGCTCGGCGTGATGCTGGACCAGATCCGGCTGGCGCTGCAGGCGCAACCCGTCACGCGCGCAACGCTGCCCAACGATCTGGTGCGCGATTGGGTCACGGCCGACGGGCATGTCAGGCTTCAGGTATTCCCCGCGGGCGAGGCCAACGACAATGCGACGATCCACCGCTTCCGCGATGCGGTCGCGAGGGTCACCCCCGCAATTTCCGGTCTGCCGGTTGCGACCCAGGCGGCGGCATCGACCGTCGCGGGGGCCTTCATCCAGGCCGGCATCATCGCCTTCGCCGCGGTGAGCCTGCTGCTGCTGGCGGTGCTTCGGGATGTGCGTGAGGTCGCCTTCACGCTGGCACCGGTGATCCTGTCGATCTTCCTGACGCTCGGCACCTGCGTCCTGATCGGTCAGCCGATCAACTTCGCCAATATCATCGCCTTCCCGCTCCTGTTCGGGGTCGGCGTGGCTTTCCATATCTATTTCGTGATGGCGTGGCGCAGCGGAACGACCCGCCTTCTGTCCTCCAGCCTCGCCCGGGCGATCCTTTTCAGCGCGTGCGCCACGGGAACCGCGTTCGGCAGCCTCTGGCTTTCGCACCACCCCGGCACCGCCAGCATGGGCAAGATATTGATGATCTCCCTGGTCTGGACCTTGATCTGCGCGCTTATCTTCGAGCCGGCGCTTTTGGGTCCGCCGCGGGCGGCGTCGCCGAAGGATTCTGCGCCGGGTCGCTAAGGGGGTCCTGCAATTCGGGCGCGGTTGAGCTCTTGGCCTTGGTCGTGGCGGGCGGCGTCGGCTTTGCTGCGGGATCGGAAAGCGGATCCTGAAGTTCGGTTCCGGCTGGCTTCGGGCCGGCCTTTGCGCCCGCCTCGTCCGTATCGCCCGGCATCGAAACGTCGAGGGCCTTGCCCTTGAGCGTTGCAATCTCGCCCGCGCGATCCTGAAGGTAAACCGAACGCATCGTCGCATAAGGGTCGAGCGCATCGTCGAGCAACGCATGCAGTTCGCCGTCGAGTTCGGCGCGTTGATCGAGGCCCGTTATCACCGCCTTGGGAATCGCATATTCCAGCCGATCGAAGGGCGTGTCGGCGATGATCGGCAGCACCAGCCCATCCGCCTGCCCGCCCACGAAGTCGCGAAAATCGCTGGGGCCGAGAAGCGGCAGGAAAAGATAGGGGCCGGCCTTCACCCCATAATATCCGAGCGTGTCGCCGAAACCGTTAGGCTGGTGGGGCAGTTCGAACGCCTTCCCCTTCGCCACGTCGACCAGTCCGCCAACCCCGATCGTGGAATTTATGATGAACCGGACTGCGGTTTTGGCCGCACTATGCGGTTTGAACTGCAGGACGAAGTTCAGGAAAATGACGGGCTCGCTCAGATTGCTGAAGAAATTGCGCAAGCCGCTGCGCACCGGCCGCGGCACGGCATGCTTGTAGCCCATCGCTGCCGGCCGGATGACCGCCCGATCCAGCGTCTGGTGGATCGCGAACATGTGCCGGTTGAATTTCTCCAGCGGATCGCCTGGCGCATGCCAATGCGTCCCGGTCTTCGGTGACGAGGCAGCGGCGGCATTTGCCGGCAACGGCACCACCACCACCGGGATCGGCGGCGGCGCCTGGATCACCGGCGGAAGGTCGGCGATCAACCGCCCGACTTTTGCGCGAGCTGGTCGAGATGGGCGATCAGCGCCCTGGGGCCACCCGACGCCAGGATCGCCCCGAAATCGGCGCGCCGCGTTGCAAGCTGGCTGATCGCATTCTTGTAGAAGACGTCAATGATCTTCCACTGGCCGCCGCTTTGCCGCAGCCGATAGCTGATCGCGACCGGCGCGCCCGATCCGCCGAGCGTGGTGCGGACCAATTTATCCCCGCCCCTCTCTTCCACCTGCGGCGCGACGGTGAAGGTCTCGCCGGACCAGCTGTCGAAATTGCGGGCATATTGGCCGATCGTCATCCGCCGGAACGCCGCGACCAGCGCCGTCTGGTCCGCTGCTGCCATTCCATTCCAGGACGGCCCTACCACCAGCCGGGTCATCAGCGGCAGGTCGAACGCCCGATCCACCACCGGACCGATCTTGGCGGAACGCCCCGCGACTCCCGCGGCCTTGCCGCTCTTCATGATCGAGAGCAGCCCCTCGTCCAGTGCCTGTACCGTGGCACGTGCGGGATCTTCGGATTGCGCCACGACCGCTGTTGGGGCAACGAACAAAGCCGCTGCGAGGATAGCTTTAAGCAAGACCGGACCTCCGTTGGGCGCGATGGCCCTTAATCGACGCCGCTTCTGTGGTCCACTTGCGACGAACCGAGCCTGAACGGCGGAGATTGCACTTTCGTTTCGCCAATGCGATTTGCATATGGACCAAACGGTATGTAATCGGCCCGCTGAAGCGTAGCTGGGAGGTATAGGTTTTGCCCGAGCACCAGCATCCCTTGAAAGTCCTCCTCGCGAGCCCGCGCGGCTTCTGCGCAGGCGTGGTTCGCGCGATCGACATCGTCGAGCGCGCGCTCGATCTGTACGGGCCGCCCGTTTATGTGCGGCACGAAATCGTCCACAACCGGCACGTCGTGGACAAATTGCGGCGCAAGGGCGCGATCTTCGTCGAGGATCTTGCCGAGATTCCCGAAGGCGCCCGCACTGTCTTCAGCGCCCATGGGGTCGCACGTTCGGTCCAGGACGACGCCAAGGTCCGCAACCTTCCGGTTCTCGACGCGACCTGCCCGCTCGTCACCAAGGTCCACGTCCAGGGCCGTCGCTATGCCCGCGCCGGACGCACGATCGTGCTGATCGGCCATGCCGGCCATGCCGAGGTGGTCGGCACGATGGGACAGATCGACGCGCCGATTCATCTGGTTTCCACGTCCGAGGATGTGGCAGACCTGCCGTTGCCGGCCCGGACGCCGATCGCCTACGTCACCCAGACGACGCTCAGCGTCGACGATACGCGCAGCGTGATCGCCGCGCTCAAGGCCCGGTTCGACGACGTTGTGGGCCCGGACGTTGCCGATATCTGTTATGCTACCCAGAACCGGCAGACCGCCGTGCGCGATCTTGCCAAGGCGAGCGATGTGGTGATCGTGGTGGGTGCGCAGAACAGCTCCAACTCAAGCCGGCTGCGTGAAATCGGTGAGGAAATGGGCGTGCCCTCTTATCTGGTCGACGATGGCGACGGCGTCGAGCAGTCCTGGCTGGACGGCGCGAATGCGGTCGGCATCACCGCCGGCGCATCGGCACCGGACGAACTGGTGGAAAGCGTGATCGCGGCGATCGCGCGCATCCGGCCGGTTGCGGTCTCAAACCTTGACGGGGTCGAGGAAAACCTCACCTTCAGCTTGCCGCCGCCATTACGGCGCCCGCGTGCCACCATCGCCGCAGCGTAGGGAAAACGAATTATGGGGTTGCCCCTCAGCCAGCTCGGGCGGATCGGCGCATATACGCTCAAGCAGCATCTCAAGGGCGGCCGCTATCCGCTCGTGCTGATGCTGGAGCCGCTCTTCCGCTGCAATCTTGCCTGCAAGGGCTGCGGCAAGATCGACTATCCGGATCCGATCCTCAACCAGCGCCTGAGCTACGAACAATGCATGGAGGCGATCGACGAGTGCGGCGCCCCGGCGGTTTCGATCGCAGGCGGCGAACCCCTGCTCCACCGCGAGATGCCCGAGATCGTGCGTGGCTATGTCGCGAAGAAGAAATTCGTGATCCTGTGCACCAACGCCCTGCTGCTCAGGAAGAAGATCGACGATTATACGCCCTCGCCTTTCTTCACCTGGTCGGTCCATCTCGATGGCGACCGCCAGATGCATGACGAGGCGGTGAGCCAGGACGGCACCTACGACATCGCCTATGAGGCGATCGAGCTCGCCAAGGCGCGCGGTTTCCGCGTCCAGATCAACTGCACCATCTTCGACGGCGCCAATCCGGAACGGCTTGCCGGCTTCTTCGACAAGATGGAGGCATTGGGCGTCGAGATCACGATCTCCCCGGGCTATGCCTATGAGCGCGCGCCCGATCAGCAGCATTTCCTCAACCGCGAGCGGACCAAGCAATTCTTCCGCGACGTGTTCCGGCGTGGCGACGGCGGCAAGGCCTGGACCTTCACCAACTCGCCCTTGTTCCTCGATTTCCTGGCGGGCAACCAGAGCTACGAATGCACGCCCTGGTCGATGCCGCTCCGCACCATCTTCGGCTGGCAGAAGCCCTGCTACCTGGTCGGCGAAGGCTATGTCTCGACCTTCAAGGAGCTGATGGAGGACACCGACTGGGATCTCTATGGCGTCGGAAAATATGAAAAATGCTCCGACTGCATGGTCCATTGCGGCTTCGAAGGCACCGCCGCGACGGATTCGATCCGGCATCCGCTCAAGATGATGCAGATCGCGCGCAAGGGCGTGCGTACCGAAGGGCCGATGGCCAAGGATATCGATCTCAGCCGGGCGCGCCCGGCCGAGGACGTCTATTCAAGCCATGTCGAACGTGAGCTCGCGCGGATCAAGGCGGCCAATCCCGGCGCTTCGAAGCATGTCGTGAACGCGGCCTAACGCCCTGAACGCGGCCTCCGCCTCGCGCGCGGTGCGCAGCAAGGCGGGCAATTGCAGCGGGTGGCGCAACAGCGATCCGAGCACCGCTCCGATCGCGATAGCGCCGTCGGGCCGCATCCCGACAAGCGCCGCGGGCGGAAGACTGTCGCCGGCACGGTCCGATATCACGCGCAGCGCCGCGAAAGGCAGATCGTGCCGCGCCGCCACCCGCGCTGCGACATGCGATTCCATATCGACCGCAAGCGCCCCCGTACGAGCATGGAGCGCGGCTTTCGCATCGGCGTCGGCGACCGGGCGGTCGCTTGCCGCGATCAGGCCGACACGCGCGTCGGGGAGCTTCCGGACGAGCCAGTCCGCCAGTCGCGAAGCCATAGGCGGCTGATCGACAAGGCCGGTGCCGATCACGATGTCCCCTGCCGCCAGCAGGGGCGACAAGGCGCCCGCCAATCCGCTCGACAATATCGCGATCGCGGAGCCCGCCAGCGCTTCGAGTTGCGCCTCCAGGCGCGCGGCATCGCCACCCCCCGCGATCGCGACGACGCCCCTACTGGTGATCCGCCGCGCCTCGCGGCGAAGTCCGGTCGCAACCAGCAGGGTCACATGCCCCACCCGACCTGGGTCGTATTGCCCCGCTTCAGATTGCGGTACCGCGCCACCGCCCATAGCGGGAAATATTTGGGATAGCCGTGATAGCGCAGATAGAAGACGCGCGGGAAACCGCCGCCCGTATAATGTTCCTGGCCCCACAGCCCATCCGCGTCCTGATGCGCGATCAGCCAGGCGATGCCGCGTTCGACCGCCGCGGACTCCACCCGCCCGGCCGCCATCAGGCCGAGCAGGGCCCAGGCAGTTTGCGAGGCATTGGACGGCGCGGGGCAATGGCCCTTGCGCGCAAGATCGTAGCTGTCGCAGCTTTCGCCCCAGCCGCCATCGGCATTCTGGATCCGCTCCAGCCAGCCGGCGGCCTTGGCGATCATCGGATGATCGCCGCTTAGGCCTGCAGCATTGAGCGCGCACAGCACCGACCAGGTGCCGTAAATATAATTCACCCCCCAGCGGCCGAACCAGCTTCCCTCCGCTTCCTGTTCGGCCGCCAGATAGCCGAGCGCGGCGGTCATGCGCGGGCTATCGAGCGGCTCGCCGAGCTGTGCCAGCATCGAAACGCAGCGCGCGCTCACGTCCGCGGTCGGCGGATCGAGCAGGGCGCCATGGTCCGCGAACGGCAGGTTGTTCAAATAATGATAGCTGTTGTCCGCATCGAACGCGCCCCACCCGCCATCGCGGCTCTGCAGACCTTCGACCCATTCGGTTCCGCGCGCGATCGCCTGATCGAAATCGGCTCCCCCACGGCCGCGCGCGCGGTCCATCGCCATCACCACCACGGCGGTATCGTCCAGGTCGGGATAATGGTCGTTTCGATATTGGAAGGCCCACCCGCCCGGGCGGACATCGGGCTTTACTCCGGCCCAATCGCCCTTGACGTCGAGCACCTGCAGCGGGCCGAGCCAGGCGAGCGCGGCCTCCGCGCGCCGCTCGGCATCGTCCCTGCCGGCTTCCAGCATCGCATGCGCCGCAAGGGCCGTGTCCCACACCGGCGAGACGCAAGGCTGGCAATAGGTTTCGTCCTCCGCCTCGCGATGCACCAGCAGCCGTTCGACCGACTCCCGCGCCACGGCGCGAAGCGGGTGGTCGGCCGGATAGCCGAGCGCATCGAACATCATCACGCTATTGGCCATGGCCGGATAGATGGAGCCCAGCCCGTCGACCCCGTTCAGGCGTTCGATCACCCATTGCTCGCACGCCTTGATCGCACGCGTTCGCGACGCCTTGGGCCAGATCCAGGGCGCCGCCCGCAGGACGTGATCGAGGCCGATGAATCCCGCCCGCCACCACCATTTGATGTTGGCGGCTTTGGATCCGACCGGCGCGGGCTTGCCGCTGAACAATTCGTCGACGCGGATGCCCTTGAGATTGCGTGCGATCGGCTTCAGCGCCGCCAGCACCAGCAGGGGCACGACCACCGTCCGCGCCCAATAGCTCGTCTTGGACAGGTGGATCGGGAACCAGCGCGGCGCGAAGATCAGTTCGGGCGGCATGACGGGCACCGCATCCCAGGATCCCGCGCCGAACAAGGCGAGCTGAATGCGGGTGAAGACATTGACCGTCTCGGCCCCGCCAGCCGCAAGGATAGCCTCGCGCGCGCGGCGCATGTGCAGCGCATCCACATCGTCGCCGATCATCTTCAGCGCGAAATAGGCCTTCACCGTCGCGCTGACGTCGAAAGCGCCCTCATGATAGAGCGGCCAGCCGTCATGCTCCGACGATTGGATGCGGCGCAGGTAACGGCCGATCCTCGCCTCGAGCACGGCATCCACCGGCTCCCCCAGATAATGGCGCAGCAAGATATATTCGGCCGGAATGGTGGCGTCGGCCTCCAGCTCGAACACCCAATGGCCGTCCGCACGCTGCGCCTTGCCGAGCGCGGCCGCGGCATTGTCGACGACGCGATCCAGCAAAGCGAGGGAGGGTGCGGCCGGAACCTGCATAGCCTGGCGTTAGCCTGCCCGCGCCGCGACGACCAGCCGCGCCGCGGTCTCGCCCGACCGGAGCGCGCCCTCGATCGTCGCCGGCAGCCCGGTCTGCGTCCAGTCGCCGGCCAGAAACAGATTGTCCCACGATGTCGCGGCGCCCGGGCGGCGCGCATCCTGTTCGGGCGTAGCGGCAAAGGTCGCGCGCTTCTCCTTCACGATCTGCCAGCGCGGCATCTTGGCCTTGATGCCATAAGCCGCCTGGATATCGGCCCAGAACCTCCTTGCGAGTGCCTCGCGGTCCTTGCTCACAAGATGATCCGCGGCGCTGACCGTCACCGAGACGCGGTCCGGAAAAGCGAACAGCCATTGCGCGACGCCCCCGATCAGGCCGAGCATGGGCGGCGCGCCCGCGGGCGGCGCGAACGCGAAATGCGCGTTGACGATCGCGCGATGCTCGTCGGGTGCGTCGAGACCGGGAACCAGGCCGGTCGCGACCCAGGGCGGTACCGCCAGGATCACGGCCGTGTCCGGTTCGATCGGCTCGGGCCCCTGCCCCCAATCCAGCGTGGCACATTCGCCGGCGGGAAAGCCGATCGTCTGCAGCCGCCGGCCGAACATCACCGGGCTGCCCCGCGATTCCAGCCAGTGCAGCGCGGGATCGATGAAGGCCGCAGCCAATGTCGGCTCGGCGATGCGCGGACGCATGGCCAGGCCGCCCTTGCCGATCGTTTCCTGCAACAGGTGGGCGGCAAGCCGTGCCGAAGCTTCCGCCGGCGCGGTATTGAGCGCCGCGAGCAGGACCGGCTCAAGCAGGCATTCCCAGGCACGCCCGGCAGGATCGACATGGTGGTCGATCCGCCCGCTTCGCGCGCGCGCCAGCGAAAGAAAGGCGAGATAGTCGAACGCCTTCGTACCCGGCACGCGCCTCCGCCGCGAAAGCGCCCACCAGGGCAGGCGCCCGTCGTTGAAGCGCACGGTCCAGCTTCCGCCGTCGCGCAGGTCGTGGAAAGCGAAGGCAGCCTCGTCCGGGCCGGCCAGCTTTTCGGTCGCGCCGATCGACTCGCGAAAGCGCGCGACCGCCCGATTGCCCGACAGCACCAGGTGATTGCCGTTGTCGATCACCCGGTCGAGCTGCGGATCACGATAGGAGCGGCAGCGCCCGCCCGCCTGCGCGGCCGCCTCGAAGATCGACACCGGCACGCCGACGCGGCGCAGCGCGACCGCCGCGGACAAGCCCGCCAGTCCCGCCCCGACAATGATCGCGCGGCGAAACCTCAACGCATCAGGCTCAACCGGAGGACGGTCCATAGCAGGCCGACCTTGGAGACACGCACGCGCCGGCGAGGCGGCTTCCAACCGGCCGCCTCCATCTTCGAAAGCACCTTGCCATAGACCGCCGCCATAAGCCTTGGCGCGATCATGTGGCCGCCTGGCCGCTCCCGCAGAACCGCCCGGGCCGCCGCATAATGGTCATGCGTCTGGCGGGCGAGCGCGCGCGCGACGCCATCGATGCGCGGGTCGGCGACTATTTGCGCGGGTGTGCCGAGCGGGATTCCCGCCGCTTCGATCAGCTCGCACGGCAGATAGACGCGGCCGATCGCCGCATCCTCGTCGATGTCGCGCAGGATATTGGTCAGCTGAAGCGCACGTCCGAGATGGCGGGCCAGTACTTCCCCGCGCGGCCGGTCCATGCCGAAGATCCGGACCGACAGCCGCCCCACCGCCGAAGCGACGCGGTCGCAATACAGATCGAGCTCGTCCGCGGAGGGGCAGCAAATGTCGCGCTCGACGTCCATTTCCATGCCGTCGATCACGGCATGGAAATCGGCGCGGTCGAGATCGAAGCGCTGCCGTGCCTCGGCGATCAGGATCGCCTGCCCGGGATCGCGCCCGGTATAGAGCGCGTCGATGTCCGCGCGCCATCGGTCGAGCGCGGCCGCGCGCTCGGCACGGGTCCCACCCTGATCGTCGGCGATATCGTCGACCGCGCGGCAGAAAGCATAGACGGCATACATTGCCTCCCGCTCCGCCTTGGGCAGGATGCGCATCCCCGCATAGAAGGAGCTGCCCGAAACCTGCGATTGCAGGGCGGCGGGAGTGGCTTTCGGGTTCACCTCTTGCGCCTCGCGAACATCTGCCGGAGCATCGCCCGCACCGCGAGCCACGCCGCCTCTCCGGTAGAGTGATGCACAGGCTCGCTCAAGGGATCGCGGACCATCAGACGGCGGGTAAGGTCTTCGGCCAACCGCTGGATGATCGCCACCTCTATCCCGAGCCGCCGGTCTCGGATCGCCACCGCGAAGGGCGCGCTCGTCCGCAACAACGCCTCGGTTTGCGACGCCATCTGCCGGATCGTGCCGAGCAGCGCGGGCGTCGCGCGGTCCGCGGCGAGGTCCGCGATAGCGGCCCCCGTCGCCGCCAGCGCCTCTGCGGTGAGGTAGACGCGGTCGAGTTCGCGATAATCCTTCGCGCAATCTTGCAGGTGATTGATGACCTGCAACGCCGCGCACAAGGCATCCGAAAGCGGCCAGAGCGCGCGGTCCTCGCCATGCACGTCGAGCACGAAGCGGCCGACGGGCATCGCCGAAAGCCGGCAATAGCCGATCAGGTCGTCCCAATCGGCATATCGGTTGACGGTCACATCGCGCACGAAGGCGTCGAGCAATTCGTGCGCATGGACGGGGTCCAGCCCGCGCTCGCGCATCACGCGCGCCAGCACCATCGCCTCGGCAGCGCCCTCGCCGTCCAGGCCGCGGCGGAGATCGGCGAGGCGATCCTGTTTCTCTTGTGCGCTGGCGGTGGGATGATCCGCGACATCGTCCGCGGCGCGCGCGAAGCGATAGAAGGCCATGATCGGCGCGCGATGCGCGCGCTTGAGCAGCACGGAGGCGACCGGGAAATTCTCGTCTTTATGCCCCTTGCCCGAGGCGAGACCGGCGACGTCGCTGTTCATTGGCCCATCGCCGCCTGCGCGCGCCCCTTCCACATCCCGCCCCGCCCATGCTTATGCTGCCAGGCCGACAGGATCGTGCAGCCCGCATAAAAAGCCGCGATGGCCGGCAGGGCCAGCCCCCACAAGGGCGAGCGCCGATAGAAATGCAGCATCGGCTGGAAGCTCGCCGCCATCAGAAGCCAGGCCGCCAACCCGAACCAGCGGGCAAGACCGGTGCCGAGCACAACCAGCAGCGGTGGCGAAAAATAAACGAGCGCGAGGCCCAGGATCGTGCCCGCCAGCTTGAGCGGCGAATAATCGAGCTGGGCATAAGCCGAACGCGCGATCATGGCCGCGATCGGCGCCGTCGTGTCATAAGGCCGGATGCTGCGCGACCGGTCAGTCAGACCGAGCCAGATCGGCCCCTGCCGCTTGAGCAGGGCGCCCAGCGTGCAATCGTCGATCAGCGCATCGCGGATCGCGGCGATCCCGCCTGCCGCTTCGAGCGCGGTGCGCCGCACCAGCATGCAGCCGCCCGCCGCCGCCCCGCGCCCTCGCGGCCGGTTCACGCGGGAGAATGGGTAGAGCATCTGGAAGAAGAATATGAAGGCCGGAATCAACGCGCGCTCGGCCAACGTGTCGCAACGAAGCTTGGCCATGAACGAGACGAGCTGCCGGTCGCCCGCCGCGGCAATACCGACCAGAACGCGTAAAATATCGGGTGCATGTTCGATGTCGGCATCGGTCAACCACAGATAATCGGGCGCACCCGCCGCCGCTATGCCTTGCGATACGGCCCACAATTTGCCGGTCCAGCCCGGTGCCAGCGGGGCGGCCGGCAGAATGCGGAGGCAGTCGGAGCCGAGGCCGCGCGCAACATCGGCCGTACCGTCGCTGCTCTCATCATCGACCAGCAGGATCGAGAAATTGCCCGGATAATCCTGCGCGACCAGGCTTCCGATCGAACGCGCGATCACGTCCGCCTCGTTACGCGCGGGGACGATCGCCACCACCGTCGGCCAGGCTCCGGGGATGCACTGGGACGCGGACCGGTCGTTGATGTCGGTGCGCCAGAAGCCGCTGCCCACCAGCGCGACCCAGATCAGCAGCGATGCGGAGGCGATGCCGAGCGCGATCATCGGATCATGCCCGTTTCGCGAAACCAGCCGATCGCGTCGGCAATGGCGGCTTCATAAGGCCGGGCGCTGTAGCCCAATTCGCGCGCGGCCTTGGCGGAGGAATAGAACATGTGATGGCCCGCCATGCGCAGTCCATCCAAAGTCAGGAAGGGCTCATAGCCCAGCAATGCCGCGAGCCGTTCATTGGCCCAGGCGAGTGGCATCAGCGGCAGCCGCGGAACGCGGATCGTCGGCGGCTTGCGGCCGACCTGGCGCGCGATCGCGGCCAGCATCTCCGCAAGCGTCACATCCTGCCCGCCGAGGATATAACCTTCGCCGATCCGGCCATGCTCCAACGCCAGCAGGTGACCACGCGCGACATCGTCGACATGCACGAGATTGAGGCCGCTATCGACAAAGGCCGGCATCTTCCCATTGGCCGCCTCGACGAGGATCCGTCCGGTCGGCGTCGGCTTGACATCGCCCGGACCGATCGGGGTCGAGGGATGTACGATCACCGCCGGCAAGCGGCGATCGACAATCGCGCGCCGCACCAGATCCTCCGCCATCACCTTGCTGCGCTTATAGGCCCCGACCACCTGCTCCGGCCGCGCCGCCCGGCTTTCGTCCGCGGCACCGGCTGGATCGGGCAGCAAGGTCGCGACGCTGCTCGTATAGACCATCCGCTGGATGCCCGCGCCCAGCGCGGCATCGATCACATTCTGCGTCGTCGTCCGATTGTTGCGGACGATCTCCCCGGGATCGCGGGCCCAGATCCGATAATCCGCCGCGACGTGGAAGACGTGGCGCACGCCCGCCATCGCCCGGTTCACCGATGCCGCATCGCGCAGATCGCCTTCGACGAGCTCGCCCGGAAAATCGGTCAGATTTCCGCCGGGGCTGGTCGAACGAACCAATCCGCGCACGCGCCGGCCGGACGCGGCGAGCGTCCGTGCCACGGCCGCCCCCACGAAGCCGGACACGCCGGTTACCAGCGTCAGCTCTTGCGTCACGCGCCACCGCCTAGCCGCTCCGCTTCCGATCGTCACCATCCCTGCGGTGGGCTGCGAAACGATTTTCCGCGCGCGGCAAATCCCGTAGGGCGATGTGCGTGACGATCCTGTCGACGATTGGCTGGCTTTTGCTCGCGCTCGCCGCGATCGGATGCGGCTACACGCTCGCCGCTTCGGTTGTCATCCTGCGCTTTTTCGCGAGGAAGCCGGAGCCCGCGCCGTCTGGTGCGGCGGTCACGATCCTCAAGCCGCTCCACGGTGCGGAACCGCGCCTCGCCGACAATCTCGCGACCTTCCTCGATCAGGATCATGCGGGGCCGATCCAGCTCCTGTGCGGCGTCCAGCGCGCGGACGACCCGGCCATCGCCGCGGTCGAAGCGCTGCGGGTGCGCTTTCCCGCGGCACGGATCGACCTGATCGTCGATCCCGCCATCCATGGCAGCAATGGCAAGATCGCCAATCTGATAAATATGGAAAGCGCGATTGCGCACGACATCGTCGTCCTGAGCGACAGCGATATGGTGGTGCCGCGTCATTATCTCACGACCCTGCTCAAGGCGCTCGACCAGCCCCGGGTCGGCGTCGTCACCTACCTTTATCGCGGACGCGGCGATGCGGGTTTCTGGTCCCAGCTCGGCGCGATGGGGCTCAGCTACCGCTTCCTGCCCGACGCTACCTTCGCAACCATGCTCGGGCAGCTCGGCGACGCCTGCATGGGCTCGACCATCGCTATGCGCCGGAACACATTGGCTGAAATCGGCGGATTCACGCGGTTCGCGGACGTGCTGGCGGACGATCACGCCATCGGCCGGGCCGTGCGCGCGCTCGGGCTGGCTACCGCGGTACCGCCCCTACTACTGACCCACGCGTCGGACGAAGCCGCCTTCAAGACCCTGTGGCGGCACGAGCTGCGCTGGGCCGCAACCGTGCGTGGTCTGACGCCGGGCCTGGCTTATGCCGGGTCGGTGATCGCCTTGCCCTTCCCGCTCGCGCTGCTCGGTGCGCCGATCCATCCCGCTGCCGGCATCGCGATGGCGGTGCTAGCGCTGGTGGTGCGGATCGTCGCGGCTTCGATCGTCGACACGGTCGCGGACGCGGTGACGGGCCCAAAATGGCTGCTTCCGGCCCGCGATTTCCTCTCTTTGGCGATTTTCGTCGCAAGTTATGGCGCGCGCTCGGTTGATTGGCGGGGCATGCGTCTTACAATGGAGGATGACGGGCGGATCGCCGCCGAAACGGAGTCGTCGCGCCGATGATGCGTACCCTTTTCCTCCAGGCCCCTTCCTTCGACGGCTATGATGGCGGCGCCGGCGCACGCTATCAGATGAAGCGCGAGGTTCGGAGTTTCTGGTATCCCACCTGGCTCGCCCAGCCGGCGGCGATGGTCGAAGGATCGAAGCTTATCGACGCGCCCGCGCACGATCAGAGCTGGGACGACATCAAGCATGAGGTGGACGACCGCGATCTCGTCATCCTCCATACCTCCACACCGAGCTTTGGGCAGGACATTCGCACCGCAAGGCTGATCAAGGAGCGCAATCCGAACATCCTGATCGGCTTCGTCGGTGCCAAGGTCGCGGTCCAGCCCGAGGAGAGCCTGGCCGCCAGCGCGGATATCGATTTCGTGGCCCGCGAAGAATATGATTTCACGATCCTGGAGGTTGCCGAGGGCAAGCCTTTGGCGGAGGTCGATGGCATCACCTGGCGCGCGCCGGACGGCAGCTTCGTGCGCAACAAGAATCGCGCGACGATCGAGGACATGGACGTGCTGCCCATGGTCTCACCCGTCTACAAGCGCGACCTCACCATCGAGAAATATTTCGGCGGCTACCTGCGCCACCCTTATGTCAGCTTCTACACCGGCCGCGGCTGCAAGAGCCGCTGCACCTTCTGCCTCTGGCCGCAGACGATCGCGGGTCACAATTATCGCTTCCGCTCGATCCCCAAGGTGATCGAGGAGGTCGAATATATCCTGCGCGAAATGCCCGAGGTGAAGGAGATCTTCTTCGACGACGACACGCTGACGGACGTCCATGACCGTGTCGAGGATCTGGCACGCGCATTGGGCGAGCTCGGCTTCGGCAAGCCCGGCTTCAAGGTTTCCTGGAGCTGCAACGCCAAGGCCAACGTCCCGCGCAAGACGCTGGAAGTCCTCAAGGCGAACGGCCTGCGCCTGCTGCTGGTCGGCTATGAGAGCGGCAACCAGAAGATCCTGCACAACATCAAGAAGGGCGTGCTGGTCAATGTCGCGCGGCAATTCACCAAGGATTGCCACGAGCTCGGCATCGTCATCCACGGCACCTTCATCCTCGGCCTTCCCGGCGAGACGCTGGAGACGATCGAGGAGACGATCCGCTACGCGATCGAGATCAACCCGCACACGATGCAGGTCAGCCTGGCCGCGCCCTATCCCGGCACCTTCCTCTACAATCAGGCGGTCGAGAATGGCTGGTTCGACGGCTCTGATCATCTGCTGACCGATGGCGGCACCCAGATCGCGCAGCTCTCCTATCCGCATTTGTCGTCGGAGGTGATCTTCGACAAGGTGGAAGAGATGTACAAGCGCTTCTACTTCCGCCCGCGCAAGATCGGCGCGATCGTCGGCGAGATGGTGCGCGACTTCGACATGATGAAGCGGCGGCTGCGCGAAGGCGTCGAATTCTTCAACTTCCTCCGCGCGCGGAAGGAAGCGGCGTAAGCGGGCGCGATCAGAGACCCGTTCGCCCCGGGCGCAGTCGAGGGGCGCTGCCGAGCGTTGCCGAGGTATTCTCGCTCCGCTCGAACAAGTGTCTCGACTTCGCTCGACACGAACGGGTTTGAGCTTGGCCACGATCGGTTCTCGACAGAAACGCCTTATCGTCACCGCCGACGATTTCGGCGCTGCATCCGAGGTCAACGACGCGGTCGAGCAGGCGCATCGTGACGGTATCCTCACCGCCGCCAGCCTGATGGTGACCGGCGATGCTGCAGACGACGCGGTTGCGCGTGCCAAGGCGATGCCGACCCTGGGCGTCGGCCTGCACGTCGTGCTGGTCGAAGGCCGCCCCGCTCTCCCGCCCGAACGCCTTCCCGACCTGGTCGATGGCTCAGGCCGGTTCAGAACCGATATGGTTCGAACTGCCATAGGCATTTTCACCAAGCCCGCCGCCCGCGCGCAGCTCCGCGCCGAGGTCGAAGCGCAGTTCGCCCGTTTCGCTGCGACCGGGTTGGCGCTCGACCATGTCAACGCGCACAAGCATTTCCACCTGCACCCGACCATTGCCTCGACCATCCTCGCGGTCGGCCGCTGCTATGGCATGACCGCGATCCGCGCGCCGATCGAGCCCAGGGACGTGCTCAACCGCATCGAGCCCGGTAGCGCCGGTTTCGACATTGCGCGCCCGTGGGCAGCCCTGGTTCGCCGCCGCATGCGCCGCGCCGGCTTGCTGGTGCCGGATCAGGTATTCGGCCTCGCCTGGTCGGGCGCGCTCGATACGAAACGGCTGCGCGGGCTGATCGAGCATCTTCCCGACGGTATCACCGAAATATATGCGCACCCCGCGACCGGCATCTATCCCGGCAGCGCACCGGGCTATGCTTATGCCGGGGAACTGGCCGCCCTCACCGACAGTCTCGCCAGGAAGCAGGTGCTGCAGAATGGCATCGCGCTCGGTCGTTTTGCTGATTTCGCGTAGGCCTCATTCCATGAAGCTGTGCCCGATCGGCGATATGATGCCTCACCCGGCTTCCTGTTGGCCCGGCCAGATGGGGCAGCCGTGCGTATCTGTCTTGCCGAACATGATCGCCGCCTTTCGGTCTATGATCCGCGGCTGAAGCGGCCTAGATTCGTGCCCGCGATGATCCGTCTGGCACTCAAATTCGCGGGCAAGCCGCAACCGGCCAGGGCAAGCTGAAGAAAGGCGCCCATATCGGCCTGCTCGCCGCGACGATCATCGGGCTCGCGGTTGCGCTCTGGATCTTCCGCTCGACCGGGCTCGGCGGCGTGGCCGACGCGGCGCGCCGGATCGGCTGGGGCGGCGCGATCCTCTACTGGCTCTATTCGCTCGGCGTGTTCGTCCTGCTCGGCGGTGCCTGGCTCACCGCCGCGGCCGGCGAACCGCCGCGCCGCATCGCCGCCTTCACCTGGGCGCGCCTGATTCGCGAGGCGGTTGCCGACCTCCTGCCCTTCTCGCAGATCGGCGGTATCATCGTCGGCACGCGCACCTTGATCGCGCAAGGCGTGGCACGCCCGCGTGTCTACGCCTCGATGATCGCCGACATGACCACCGAGATGGCGAGCCAGTTGCTGTTCACTCTCTTCGGCCTGGCTGCGATGGCCTCTGTGCTGCTCGGCGCGCACGGTGCGGCCCTGCGTCCAGCCTTGCTGGGCGCAACCGCGGCGCTGATCGCGATCATAGCCCTGGTCGTGTTCGGACAACGGCCGCTGCTTGCGCTCGCATCGCGGCTGGCGCACCGGCTCGTGCCCGCGGCGGCAGTGGGGCTCGAAGCGGTCGATGCAGAGCTGAGCCGTATCTATTCCCACCGCCGGCACGTCGCTTTGTCCTTCCTGTTCAACCTCGCCGGCTGGGTCGCGAGCGCGGCAGGGGCCTGGATCCTGTTGCGGCTGATCGGGGTGCCGTTGCCTCTATTGTGGGTGCTTGCGATTGAGAGTCTGATCTTCACCGTGCGCAGCGTCGCTTTCGCGGTACCGGGTGCGATCGGTTTCCAGGAGGCGGCCTACGTCCTTGTCGGCCCCATGTTCGGCCTCCCGCCCGAAACCGCGCTGGCGCTGTCTGTCGCCAAGCGCGCGCGCGATGTGGCGATTGGCGCGCCCGCACTCCTGGCCTGGCAGGTGATGGCGGTGCGCTTCACGCTCTCCCGCCGGGGAGCCCGAATCACGGACTAACCGTGCCTCCGGGCAATAGCGGGCTTTCCGCCAGGCCATATTCGCGCGGCCAGCCGGACTTTGGCAGATGGAGCGTGCCGAACAGGCGGTCCATCAGCGGCAGCATGGAGGCAAAGTTTCTGTCGAGCGGTTCGAGACGCGTATGATGCCAATGGTGGAAGCGCGGCGAGGCCACCAAATGCTCGAAAGGGCCGAGCGAGAAGCGCACATTTGCGTGCAGGAAAAAGCCCCACAGAGTTCCGAGGATCACCAGCAATATGGCGGCCAGATTTCCCTCCGCCGCCTGCCGGCCGGCAAGCCCAAGCGCATAGAGCGGCACCAGACCGCATAATCGCGTGAAGATGATGTCGACCGGATGCGCGCGCGTGTTGATCAGCCAGTCCAACCGGCCGGGCGCGTGATGCACCGCATGGAACCGCCACAATGGTGGCCAGGCATGCGTGAGCCGATGCCCCCAATAAAAGCCTGCCTCTCCGATCAGGAAGGCGGCGGCAAGCTGCAGTGCGAGCGGAAGCGCCGCGATCCAGGCGAAATATCCCGACGGCAGCAATTTGTGCGTCACGGTGACGACCAACGCCATCGGCGCACCGAGCAACAGCCCGGGCAGCAGGCTGTTCAGGAAATAAAGACCCAGATCCTGCGCGAGACCGGAACGCCGACCCTGGTTTTGAAGCGCGAAGAAGCGCTCGAGGGGCACGAATAGCGCCGCCAGCAAGGCGAGCCAGATGGCCAGCCGGGCCGTGTCCACGACAATGCTGAGGATCAGGTGCGCCATCACGCCTGCTTACTCGATCTTCGTAAACGAGCGATGGGCAGCCACCTCGCGGCAGCCGCCCATCCCCTCCCCCGCTTCCCATCGAAGCCGGGGCAAGACAATTCGGTTATCGGGCGAGGCCGAAGCTGATCTTCCGGCGGCGCATGGCGACACCGCTCGCTCCGAAACCGAGGATCATGAGCGCCCAGCTCGCGGGTTCGGGCACCGCACCCTGCGCTTCGAGCTTCACGCCATCGAGCAGCGAGAAGGGCGGAACGCCCTCAGGTGTGCCGTGGGCGAGGAACGAGAGAAGCTCGCTCGAGCCGGTCGCGGTGAAGGTGAAGGTCTCCTGCCGCCAGCCGGTGAAGCCGTGATCGGCATTGCTGAGGACGGCGGTGGACTGGCTCTCGTTGCCGAGGCTGACTTGCCATTGCTCGGTATTGGCGCCGTTGAAGCCATATTGCTGGGCTCCGGCCCACCAGAAGCTGACATCATATTTCTGACCGGCATTCAGACCATTGATCGTCTGGGAGATCGCGCCGACAGCATAGGCCCCATCGGCACCGACATAATTGCCGCCGGTCGGGCTGCTGGCGGGCAGGCCATTATTGGAGCCGTTGCCCGGACCCCACAGCTGCAGATTGTTATATTCGCCGGCCGCGCCGGTGCCATCGTCGGCTGCGCCCGATGCGAACACGAAATTATAGCCGTTGGTGGTCCAACCCGTGAGCTGATTGCTCGGATAACGCGCACCGAATTCCGCAGAGCCCGGCAGCGTCGTCAGTTCGAAATCGCCATTGGTGACGAGATTGGTCGCCCCAGCCGCGGTCCCGAGCGCGATCGCGGCAAGCGCGACGGCCGCATTAAGCATAATCTTCATGTCGATGTAGCCCCCCAGTAAACGAACAGTTGAGATTTTCCTGTTAGCCCCGATTTTCTTCCGTGCAAGCACGCGGACGCAATATCATGGTTAATGCGTCGAGATTTTACATTGATGTACAAATTGTTACAAATACGTTGCCTGTTCCGCCCGCGCCACGACCGATTTTACATTTGGCAAACCTTGACAACGCGAAGAAAGGCGATCGCCGATACCGCTTACTCCAGGCGGAAACGGCTGGCGCCAAAGCACGACGGGAATGTGCGAACGTCCCGAACCCGATCGGCCAAAAGCCCCTTCCGTTGCGACGCGTCCTTGTTCAGGAGGGCAGCCGCGACCTCCATCACGCACCGACAGAAAGGGCCTGCGCATGTCTTTGGATGCCGATCTTTCCCGCCGCCAGCTATTGGGCGTCGCCGCGGCCGGCGCGGCCGTTTCGACCACGCGCGTCGCCGCCGCGGTTGCCAGTCCCACGCCGCCGGGCTTCCCACCGCTTCGCCGCGTGAAGGCCGATCTGGTCGAGATCGAATATGCCGAATTGGGTCCGGCGTCGGGCGCCCCCGTGATCCTGCTCCATGGCTGGCCCTACGACATCTACGCCTTTGCCGAGGTGGCGCCTTTGCTTGCAGCCAAAGGTCATCGCGTGATCGTGCCCTATCTTCGCGGCTATGGCGGCACGCATTTCCTGTCGCCCGACACCAAGCGCAACGGCCAGCCGACCGCGGTCGCGCTCGATACGATCGCGATGATGGATGCGCTGCATATTCCAAGCGCGATCCTCGCCGGCTTCGATTGGGGCGCGCGCAGCTGCGACATCATCGCCGCGTTGTGGCCTGAGCGCTGCAGGGGGCTGGTCTCGGTCAGCGGCTATCTGATCGGCAGCCAGGCGGCGGGCCGCGTTCCGCTGCCGCCCGCCGCCGAATTCCAATGGTGGTACCAATTCTATTTCGCGACCGAGCGCGGCCGCGCGGGCTATGACAAATATCGCCGCGATTTCTCACGCCTGATCTGGAAGCTCGCCTCGCCCAAATGGAATTTCGACGACGCGACCTTCGACCGGTCGGCCGCTGCGTTCGACAATCCCGACCATGTCGAGATCGTGATCCACAATTACCGCTGGCGCCAGGGCCTGGCCGAGGGCGAAGCGCGCTATGATGCGTTCGAGCAGAAGCTTGCCGCCGCCCCGACGATCGCGGTGCCCACGATCACGATGGAAGGCGATGCCAATGGCGCCCCCCATCCCGATCCGTCCGCTTATGCCAAGAAGTTCACCGGGCCTTATTCGCACCGGCTGATCGGCGGCGGTATCGGCCACAATCTGCCGCAGGAGGCGCCACAGGCCTTCGCGCAGGCGGTGCTCGATCTGCCGAAGGGCTAGGCTCTCAGCGCACGGTGAAAAGCACCTGATCCTGCGCGCGCCCGTCGCTGCCGACTAAAGTCAGGCGGTGGGCGCCGGGCGGCGGCAGGATTGCGGGGCTGGTTCCCGCGTCGCCCAAGTCGCGTGCATCCAGTCGCCAGCGTTCGCCCGCGACCGCGCCGATCGCGGCGAAGCGGATGCGCTGGCGGTCGGCGGGAATATCGGGATCGAGCGCATAGACCGCGCCCGAGACCGGGCTCACGATATGCGGCCGGCGCGCGACGGGCGGGGCCTGCTCCAATATCCCCTGCCCCGTGCCGGCCAGGAAGAAATCGATGCGCGGCGGTTCGACATTGCCCGCGAAGCGCACCGCGCGCGCCTCGATGCCGGGCAGGCGCTGCGGCGCACGGCTGGGCCGATCGCGGTTGAGCGCCAGCATCACCTCGCGCCACACCGGCGCCGCCCCGCTCGTGCCCGAAACGCGCGTCATGCTGTCGCCTTCGGCATTGCCGACCCAGACCGCGACGGTGAAGCGGTCGCTGAAGCCGACGCACCAATTGTCGCGCATCGCCTTCGACGTGCCCGTCTTGGCTGCCGCCCAGAACGGCAGGCGCAGCGCCGAATCCAGCCCGAACGTGACCGCGCGCGCATCCGCATCCGCCAGGATATCGCCCACGATCCACGCAGCGGCAGGTGCCATCGCCTGCCGCCTCTGACCGATCGGGTCGTCGGCACGCAGCCGTAGCGGTAGATAGCGGCCATCGTCGGACAAGGCGCGATAGGCGGCCGCCTGCTGCAGCAAGGTCACCTCGGCCGAACCGAGCGCGAGGCTATAGCCGTAATAGTCGCCATCCTCGGTCAGCCCGCGATAGCCCATGTCCCACAGCCGATCGCGGAAATCCTCGACCCCATCGACCAGCAAGGCGCGCACCGCCGGCACGTTGAGCGATCCCGCGAGCGCGGTGCGCACGCTGACCGGGCCCTTGTAATCGTGGTCATAGTCCTTGGGCACGTAGAGGCCCGACGCGGTATCGAGTTCGACCGGACTATCGTCGAGGATCGACGCCGCGGTGAGATAACCGCGCTCGATCGCCTGTCCGTAGAGGAACGGCTTGAGCGTCGAGCCCGCCTGCCGCGGCGCATCGGCATTGTCGACATGGCTCGCAGTCGAATAACCGCCGATCCCGCCGACATAAGCCAGCACGTCGCCGGTGCGATTGTCGACCACCACTACCGCGCCGTCGCGCGCGCGCTCCGCACCCAGACCCAGCAATTGATGGCGCAAGGCGGTCGCCGCGATCATCTGGACGCGCGCGTCGAGCGTGGTGGCGACGGTTTCGCCCGGCCGGGTCAGCAGTCGCGTCGCAAGGTGCGGCGCCAGATTGGGATCGTCCGCCATCGCCCGCGCGGGCGCGCTCATCGCCTCCGCCTCGGCCAGCATCATCGTGCAATCGGGCAGGCGGCCGATCCGGCAGGCACGATGCGCGACCGTGCCCGGATCCGCCTGCGGCGATGGCAGCAGCGCCGCGAGCAGCAAGGCCTGATCGCGGTCCAGCATGTCGGGCGCCTTGCCGAACAAGGCGCGCGACGCCGCCGCCACGCCCTGGCTCTCGCCGCGGAAGGAAGCGAGATTGAGATAGGCTTCGAGGATCTGGTCCTTCGACCAACGATCCTCGATAGCCCAGGCCGCGCGCATCTGGCGGAGCTTGCTGCGCAAGCTGCGCGTGCCGGGGTCGCCCAGCTCGGGCGCGAGGAAGCCGGCAAGCTGCATCGTCAGCGTGCTCGCCCCGCGGCGATGGCGCCTGTGCAACCCCGCCCAGACCGATCCGCCCAGCCCGCGCCAGTCGACGCCGTCATGCGACCGGAAGCGCCTGTCCTCGCCCGCAACCACCGCATCGCGCAGGGCCGGTGCGATATGGTCGAGCGGCACCCAATCGAGCCGCCGCACCGAATAATCGACGCGCACCATGTCGAGCAGCTGCCCGTTGCGATCGCGCAGCCACGCCTCGCTCGACCTCCAGTCGCCGCGCGCCTTGGCATAATTGGGCATGGTCGGCGGCGCGGTCCACAAGGCGAACCCGATCAGCGCCAGCAAGGGCGGCACCAGCCACAGGCTGGGCCGCCGCCGCAGCCAGGCGAAAACGGTGCGGGTCCGGTCCATCAGGGCTCGATCGTAACCGATGCGTTGGGCAGCGCCGCGTGTATCTCGGGCGAATACATCGCTTCGACCTTGGTCGGCGGCAGCTGGAGCCTGCCCGTGCCGTTCAGCCGCACCGCATATTCGACCACTGTCTTGCCCTTGGCGAGCCAGCGGAAATAGCCGCGCCAGGCGTCGAAGCCCTGCTCGACATAGGAAGGATAGCTTTCGCCGCCGCTACCGCTCGCCTGCGCCGCGAGCATCGCCGATTGGCCGCCGCCCGCGCCGATGATCGAGGCACCCGCGGGGATAGGATCGTCGATCACCACCCAGGTCCGGTCGACCGGCACCTCGATCGTGATCCGCACGCGCATCACGTCGCCGCGGCTGATCCGGTCGGGCCGCTGCCGCTGGAGGAAGCTGACCTCGCGGCTGATGCGATAGCCCGCGAACACCGGCGCCTTGAGCGGCACCGCCGCGCGCACCGAAACGGTCGCCCACGGCCCCGCGGTCCCATCATGCCGCAACAGCAATGCCCCCGGCGCGGATGGCAGCGGCAGATGCAGCACCGGCGGCTGGAGCGCATTGCTGGAGGCGCTGTGCGTGCCCAGGCTCACGGTCGTGAGTCCCGTGGCGCTGCCCGGATAGGCCCGCGCGAATTTGTGCACCGCGACCGTGCCCCAGGCGTTGGCGGGCGTGGTGTCCCAATGGCCCTGCTTCTGCCGCAGCGCGACGCCGATCATCATGCGCGGCGCCTCATCCTGCCAGCCGGCGCGGCCGGTGATCGCCATCAGCGCCTTCAGCGCCATCTCGTCATCGCTGACCATCATCCACCAGGGCGCATTGGTCCGGTCCGTCAAATCGAGCCGCGTCCCTTCATAGACGATGCGGCTGCGCAGGGCCGCCTCGGCCGCCTGGACCCGCTTTGGATCGATCCCGGGCGTATGGTCGAGCGTGACCAGCCAGTCGGCCAATATGGCGGTCGGCATATCGCCCATCGGCATGGCAAGCTGATCCACCATCGCCGGCGTGGACGCACCGTTGCGCGCGAGTGCGGCCAGCGCCGCCAGCCGGAGCATGCGGGCATCGCCGGGCGCATTGCCTTCCTCGGTGATGCGGCCGTCGACCACGCCGCGCAGCGTATCGAGCAATTTCGCCCTGGCCGCGTCAGGCCAGGCCAGGCCGGCATCCGCCGTGAGCGACAAGGCGTAGGCCGTCAGCGCGATCGAGCCCGGCTCGTCGGGCATCGGCCAATAATGAAGCAAACCGTTGGGCGCGATGTAAAGCGGCAACGCCTCCATCTGGTTAGCCCAGGCCGCGCGATCGTCGAGCGATACCGCCTTCGACAAGTGCTGCTCGAAGCAGCCATAAGGATAAGCCAGCATATAGGCGCGTACGCCCGTCAGCGACGGCGCGGGCGTCGCCGTCAGCGCGATGTCGACCCCGCCGCGCCCCGGCAGCGCCCCCGGAGGGGGACCGACCGGAATGCTTGTACCGGGCCCGACCCGGACCAGGCTCGCCGCCCACACCTGTTCGGGCACGGCGGGTATCACCTTTTCGTCGACCGCCATGCGATCGGTCGCGCGGCTGTCGGCGGAGCGTGCGGTCACGGTCCAGTGCAACTTGTCGAGGCCGAGCGGCGCGGTCAGGCGCCAGGTCACCGGCGCGGCGCCGCCTGCCGGGATCGTCACCGTCAGCGGCGCCCCCCGCGCGACCGCGGGCTGAAGCGCGACAGTCGCGGTCACCTTCATCGGCCGGTCAGTGCCGTTGCGCAGCGTGAAGGTCGCGCCATAGAAATCGCCCGAGCGGACGAGCGGCGGGACACCGGCATAAACGGTCAGATCCTGCACAGTGCGGATCTCGGTGCTGCCCATGCCGAATAGCTCGTCGCCCGCGGTCGCGATCGCGACCAGTTTGTAGGCGGAGAGCGAATCCGCGAGCGGCACGTCCAGGCTCGCCCTGCCCTGCCCATCCAACTTCACCCGGCCCTTCCACAGCAGGACCGGCCGGAAATCCGATCGCGTCAGCGAGGACAGATCGCCACCGCCGCCACCGCCGGTTGCAACTGCCTTCAGGCCGTAATGCCGCTTGCCGACAACCTGCATCTGCGCGGTCGAGGTCAGCACCGACAAGGGCCGCTCGCCCATCATCTTGGACAAGATGTCCCAGCTGTCGTTGGGCGACAGCTGGAGCAGAGCCTGGTCGACCGCGGCAAAGGCGATCTCCGCCTGCCTGGCCGGCTTGCCGTCCGGCCCCAGCACGCGCACCGCGACATGGGCGTGGTCGCGCACGCTGTAGCGCGCATGATCCGCCTGCACCGCGACGTTCAACCGGTGCGATTCCCACCCGACCGCAACCTTGGCGATGCCGATCCGGTAGGCCGGCTTGGCGAGATCGACCATCGCGGTCGGATAGCCGCCATCCTGGCTGAAGAAGGGCAAATGCCAGCGCCGCGCGAAATCGGCGAGCCACAGCCGCCAGCCCGATATGCGGCCGCGCACCGCCATCACCGAGATATAGACATTAGGCGCGTAGGATCCGGGCAGGCGCACGTCGAGCACCGGGTCCTTGCCCGAAATCGTCGTCACGAAGGACGACAGCACGCCCTCGCGCTCGACCGTGACCAAGGCGGTGGCGCTCCGGAACGGCATCCGCACCTGGACATGCGCGACATCGCCCGCATGATAGGATTTGGCATCGGGAATGACGTCCATCCGGTCGCCATTGTCGCCACCGAACCACCAGTCATTGTCACCCGCGAGGAAAACCGAGGTCACCGCGCGCGCTTCGTTGCCCTGTGCATCGTGCGTGGTCGCGACCGCGATCACCTCGCCAGAAACGCCCGGATCGAGCGCGCAATCGGCAAGCCCGTGCGCATCGGTCGTAGCGCTGCAATGCGCCGCGATCCGCGTCGTCTTGGCGCTGTTGTCGAACGCGTAGAAACCGCCGATCAGCCGCCGCCGCGCCGACAATATCTCGCGCGTGTAGAGCGCCACCGAGACCCGCTGACCCGCGACGATCTTGCCGTCCGGCGTGAGCGCGGCGAGCTTCAGCCGCATCGCGCCCGACCGCTGCATCCACCCGTCGGGCTTGATCCCGACGCGTATGCCCGCCGTGTAGATCGGCAGCGAGGTCGATGCGGTCAGCGTCTCGCCATTGGCATCGTCATAATCCATCTCGACGGTCATGCTGGTCGTATCTGCCAGCGCGGGCACGTCGATCGCGGTGCGGAGCGCGCCATGCGCATCGAGCGCGAGCGGGATCGTGACCGCGGCCGGCGGCGTCGGCGCGTTGAGATCATTGTCATCGTCGTCGAGCGGGACGGTCCCTTCCTTCACGGCAGCCCCGCCAAAGGTCCAGCCGTCCCAGCCGTCGGGCGTGCCGTTCGACGTCTCGAATGCAGCGCGCAGCCGCACCGGCGCATGGCCAGCGCCGCCCCCTGAAAGGTAGCCGACATAGAGGTCGAGCGGCACGCGCTTGGGCCGCACCACCGGCACGCGCGGGCCGCTGACGCTCGCGCGCATCGTCGGCAGCCGATATTCGTCGACGCGCACCGATTGGCCGGTGGGCCGGCTTTCGTTCGCGATCTGGAGCGACAGATCATAATCGCCGGTCGGCGCCCCTTTGGGCGGCGTCCAGCTGCTCTCGCCGATCCCGGCGCCATCGATTTTCACGGGCACGTCGAACTCGACGTCCGATCCGCGATGCTTGAATTGAAGCGTGGCGCTGAGCGCGCCGACCGAGCGGAATCCGGTCAGAACGGGCTGGCGATAGACGTGCGTCATGTGCACCGTCTCGCCGGCGCGCACCAATGTCCGGTCGAAGATCGTATGGAAAATCGCCTCGGGCGCGCTCCACCCGTAGGGCAGATCGAAATTCCACGGCTGGATTCCTTCGTTCCAGCTCGTCAGCACGAAGGAAAGATCGCCGTCCTTGCGCGCAGCGATGAGCAGCGGGGAAGCATCGGCCGTATTGGTCGGGCAAGCGTTCTCGCTCGAAGGATCGGGCAAGTTGCGGACGATCAGCCGGCCGCTGGAGTCGGTCTGGCCTTCATTGAGCTTTTCGCCCGAGCAACTGTCGGTCACGGTCACCGCAGCGCCCCGCACCGGCTGGCCGCTATCGAGCGCAGTCACCCATACAAGCGAAACGCCACGGCCCCATTTGAAATGGACCGACATATTGGTGACCAGCGCCGAGGTCGCGACATAGCGGATCGCCCGCCGCCCCAGCAGCGCCCGGCCGAGCCGAGGGCTAGCCAGTTCCACCACGTAGAAGCCGGGCTTCGCGAGCGGGATGCCTACCACCTCCATCTTGTGGCCACCGCCCGGAATGTGAAGCCTGGTCGGCTGGCCCGGATCCTCTCCCTCGAAAACCGACCTGTCACCCGTATGATTGACGGTGACGGAATCGCGGCCGCGCTTCTCCTTGCGCAGGTCGTCGGCCTGAAAGCTCGCGACGCGCCGGATCCAGCGGGCGATGCCGGCATCATCCTCGGGGTTGATCCGCGCGGTCGTGCCCCCGATCGCGCCGATTTGTCCCGCCAGCCGCGGCTCGACGCTGCGCACCGTGACCGGCAGCACGCCGCCCTCCTCGGCTTCGAGCACGCCGAAGGGTGCCGCGAACTTCACCAGCGGCGGTGCGTCCGCGATCTGGACGTCGAGCGGAAAACGGCGCGCATTGGCAAGCATGCGCCCGCTCTCGTCGCGGAGGTCCGCGGGCATCAGCAGATGCGCGGTAATCGCTGGCGGGAAAGGGGCGACGAAGCTGACCCCGCTGACCGTGACGCTGTGATCGGTCTTGTCGTCCTTGGGCGCGAGCTGATGGCCGGGCGCGACTTCCAGCCGCACCTTCATCGCCTCCGCACGCAGGACCGGGGCGGAGAATAGGACGTCGATCGCCTCGATCGGATCGCAGCCGCTATTGGCGCTGGCACGTGAGCAGGTCAGGCGCGCCGTGAATTCCTTGCGCACGGTGAAATCATAGCGGTGATCCTCACCCACCTTGTGACCGCTCGGGCTATGGATCGATCCGCCCCAGACCAACGCCATGTCGCGCCCCGACGGTAGCGGCCGGTGGCATTTGACCGCGACCACATTGGCGAGCGCGGCCGCCCGCAGCTGCGCAGATCCGGGCAGAGGCTGGGGAAGCCCGGCATCGTGGAGGAAGCTGTCGACCGCCCAGCCGCCGACCTGTTTCAGGATCTGATCGGGCGTTTGCGGCGGCAGCACATCGACCGGAATCCGCTCGCCAATTCCATCGACCGCGCAATAAGCGCCCGCCGCGATCGAAGCGCGATCGACCGGGCCGTTGAGCGCGACGAGGAACGCCTGATCCTCTTCGATCTGGGGTCCCGCACCCCCGCCGCCCGGCGTCGGAGCGCCGGTGAGGATCGCCAGCACGGCCGGGCCGCCGCTATCGATCGGAAAGCGCGTCGTGCCGGTGACATCGCCGCCCGCCGCATTCTTCAGGCCGTCATTGAGCGTCGCCTTGCAGGACAGACCGGCGGGCAAAACGCGCGCAAATTCCCAGACATAGGTCTGCGGATCGACCCAGCGTCCCTGCCCCGGCACCGCGCAAGCCATCGAAAGCGGGGTGCTTTGCTGGCCGAGCGGCACCATCGGTGCGGAAAAATGCAGGGTGAAGCGCGTGATGCCGGTGGAATCGCGCCCGATGATCGCGTTGGTGACGCCGGTCGATGTGTCGCCGAATGCCCGCCACGCTCCCCCGAGGGCCAGAGCCAGAACGACAAAGACCCACGCCAGATTTCGCCGCATCCGACTCTCCCTTTGCACCTATCTGCGCGGAAATTTCAGAACCGTCTAGCGGCGAAACGTGACATTTTAGCGGTGAGTTGAGTTTGCGACACCCGGCTGCCCCGAACGCCACCCAAACAGATTGCGCGCCGTCCGCCTTGGAGAGGTCGAATTCCGAAAAAGCGCCTCGCGCTACAGCGGTAAGCGCAGGGTGCACACGCGGCCGCGATCCTCACCCGTGGCGAAGCTGGCCCGGATCGAACGGGCAAGTGTCGCGATCAAGGTCGAGCCGATCCCGCCCGCGCCCTCGCCCCCGGTCATGCCAACACCGTCGTCCCGCACCTCGACCAGGACCGCTTTGCCGTCGCGACGGACCGCTACCGAGATCGCGCCCTGCCCGCGCGGAAAAGCGTGCTTGGCGGCATTGGTGAGGCATTCGTTGACGATCAGCCCGATCGTGGTCGCGGCTTGCGCCGGCACCTCGACCGGCTCGCTCTCGAACGCGAGCGACACGGCCGGCGGCAGCATCGTCTCGCTGAAGCGCGCGCACAGCTCGCGCAGATATTCGTGCAGCACGACGGTCGAAAGACCCGCGCTGCTAAGCGCGAGATCGGCATAGACGCCCGCGATCGACGTCAGGCGGCTGGCGGCGTTGCGCAATTCCTGCGCGAGCGCGGGATCGCTCTGGGCCGCGGCCTGCGACTGGAGCAACGAGGCCGCGATCTGGAAATTATTCTTGGTGCGATGATCGACCTCACGCAGCGCGAGCGAGAGCAGGTCGACGCGCTCCTTCGCCTCCTGCCGCAGCCTGGCCTGGACGGCGCGGTAGCGCCCGACGATCCAGACGGTCAGGCCGAGCGAGAATGTCGAAAAAACAAGGCTGGTCGCCTGCCCCGACGTCAGCACGAGACTGCCGCGCGGTGGGAAAACGAAATACCAGACCAACATCTGGCAGATGACCACCGCGGCCACACCCGAACGCGTGCCCGCGATCAGGCTGGCGAAGATCACCGCCGGGAAGGTCAGCGCGAATGGCAGGGTGCCGGGCGCGATCATGTCGATCAGGGTCCGGCCGAGCATTGCGAACCCGACCGCGGCCAGCGTGACCATGACCTCGTTCAGCAACGTCGTCTTGTCCGGATCGCGGATCAGATTCACGCCCACGCCCCCTTCCCACGCTGTTGGGCTCCCAGCGATCGCGTCTGTCAATGATCCGGGTGGAAAAGCCCCGGGGAACAGGTCGCCCGCGAGGGTCCGGAAATGACGGTGATATCTTGCCTGCGTGCGGCCCCGCCCAGAATGTTGTGGCACGGTTCGGCGGCGATCTGGCAGTGAGCGGCATTATCGAGGCGGCGCAGACCGTTCGAAATCCGGCGGGAGAGACGGGAATGGCGACGAGCGAAACCGGGCGGCCCGAGATCATCGCCGCGGCGGAAAGGGTCGGGCGCTATCGCTGGGTGATCTGCGCGCTTTTGTTCGCGGCGACGGCGATCAACTATGTCGACCGCCAGATGATGGGCGTGCTCGAGCCCGACTATCTCCGCAAGGAATTCAACTGGACGCCGGGCGATTACGCGAACATCGTTATCACCTTCCAGGTCGCCTACGCCTTCGGCTATCTCGGCTTCGGCAAGATCGTGGACTGGATCGGCGCGCGGCTCGGCTATGCCTGTGCAGTCGGCGTGTGGACGATCTTTCATGTGGCGCATGGCGGCGTCCATTCGATGCGGCAGCTGGCGATGGCGCGCTTCGGTCTCGGCATCGGCGAATCCGGCAATTTCCCCGCAGGCGTCAAGGCCGTCACCGACTGGTTCCCGCAGAAGGAACGCGCGCTCGCGATCGGCATGTTCAACGCCGGATCGAACGTCGGCGCGATCCTGACGCCGCTGATCGTGCCCGCCATCACGCTCGCCTATGGCTGGCGGATGGCGTTCGTGCTGACCGGCGTGCTGGGCGTGATCTGGGTTATCGCCTGGCTGGCGCTCTACCGTGACCCGCACACGCACAAGCGCGTCAGCCCGGCCGAGCTGGCCTATATCCGCCAGGACATCCCCGATCCGGCCACCAGACCCAGGGGCCTGTGGCTGAAGCTGCTCGCCGCGCGCGAGACCTGGGCGTTCGCGCTGGGCAAGTTCTTCATCGATCCGATCTGGTGGTTCTACCTGTTCTGGCTGCCGTCCTATCTGCACGACAAATATCATCTCGACCTGGTCGGGTTCGGCGTGCCGATCGCGGCGATCTATTTGTTGTCGGATATCGGCAGCGTCGCGGGCGGCTGGCTCTCGGGACGCCTGATCAAAAGTGGTGCCACACCCAACAGGGCGCGCAAGATCACGATGTTCATCTGCGCGCTGGCGATCCTGCCGGTGGTGCTGTCGCAATATATCGACAACGTCTGGCTGAACGTCCTGATCATCGGCATCGCCGCGGCCGGGCATCAGGCCTTTTCGGCCAACCTCTACACCCTGCCGTCGGATATTTTCCCGCGCTTCGCGGTGGGATCGGTGATCGGGATCGGCGGCACCGTCGGCGCGATCGGCGGAATCTTCTTTTCGATGTATGTCGGAAAGATCCTCGACAGCCTCGGCAGCTATGCGCCGATCTTCGCGGTCGCGGGCGGTTCCTATTTCGTCGCCTTGCTCTCGGTCCACCTGCTCTCGCCCAAGCTGGAGCGGGCGAAGGGATTCTGAGCTAGGCGAGCCCGGCGCCGTCCAGGCGGAGCACCGGAACGAACTGTCCGGGCTTTGCCGCCGGCAGCGTGAACACCGCCGCATCGGGCTCCTGACGCACCTCGACCGGCCCGCCGCCGAGCAAGGTCGCGCGCGCGATCTTCGCGCCCTTGAGCGCGCCCGCGCCCAGCGAAGGCACGCGCACCGGTCCGGTCGGCCATTGCAGCATCGCCATATGAAGCACGCCCTGCTTGACCGTGAAGCGAACGTCCTCGGGCTGGAAACCCTTGAACTTGGCCTCGCCGAACATGCCGTCGCCGAGCGTGGTCGGCCCTTCGCCATAGATATGCCAGGGCCGCGAGCCATGGATCGCATCGCCATTCACCGCCATCCAGGCGGTGATGCCCGCGACGATCTTCTCCTCTTCGCTGTCGATCGTGCCGTTGCCGCGCACCGGGATGGACAGCAGGAGATTGCCGTTCTTGGAGACGACGTCGCACAGCCGCTGGATCACCTGATCGGCAGGGACATAGCTTTTGTCGAGGAAGCGCTGGCGGTTGTAATGCCAGTCGCCGATGCAAGTGCAGGTCTGCCACGGCTCGGGCCGCAGGTGATCGCTATAGCCGCGCTCGATATCCTCCATCACCGCGCGGCGCTGCAGGTCGGTCAGCTTCTTGCCGGTGACGACGACATCGACCTTGCCGTGCCATTGGACCGACTTTTCGTAATAATGCGCGACCGCCTCCAGCCCGGTTCTGCCGAACGGAATGCCGGTATCGTCGAAATAGACGATGTCGGGGCGATATTTGTCCACCAGCTCGTTCTGCCGGGCGAGCCAGTTGGCGGCGAAGCCTGCTGGTGCCGGCGGCGAATCCTCCAGCCACTGGCCGTCATGCGCGTCGTGCCACGCGTCCATCGCCTTGATCGAGGTGATGCCGTCCGGCGCCGGATACCAGGCGCCGGTGTAAAGGTCCTGCGGGTCGAGCCCGTCCCACCATTTGCCCTTGCCGTCGGCCTTGGTGAGCTTGAACGCGTCGTAGCGCTGCCCCTGGCGCGGCCCCTCAGCATCATAGCCATAAGCGGTCTGCCACCAATGCCAGGCATGCGAGCTGTGGTTGCTCACGCCGAAACGCAGGCCCGCCTCGCGCACCAGCTTTTCCCAGGTGCCGACGATGTCGCGCTTCGGCCCTACCCGGGTCGCGTTCCATGCATGGTGGCTGCTGGCCCAGGTATCGAGATTATCGTGATGGCAGGCGAGCGCCATGAAATATTTGGCGCCGGCTTTCTTGTAGAGCGCGATCAGCGCCTCGGGCTCCCACGCCTCCGCCTTCCAAGCCCCTTCGATCTCAAGGAAACCATGGTCCGCCGGGTGGCCGTAATGTTTGAGATGATGTTCGTAGGTCGGCTGCCCCTGGACGTACATCAGCCGTCCGTACCAGTCCCCCGCTTCGGGCACGCATTGCGCGCTCCAGTGCGCCCAGATGCCGAACTTGGCGTCGCGGAACCAGTCCGGCGCATTGTAGACCTGGCCGAGCGAAGCCCAGTCCGGCGCGATCCCGGCCGCCCGGGCGGCGACGCCGACCGCCGCGCTACCGGCGAGAAAGCCTCTGCGGCCAATCTTCATGCTGCTGTCGCCTTTTCCGGGTCGTGAATATAGCGCGTCAGCGTCACGGGCTTCATCTCGATCGAGAAACCGGGTGCGCTCGGCGCCTGATATGCCGCGTTCTCCACCACGCAGGGGTGGACGAAATGCTCGTGCAGATGATCGACATATTCAGCAACGCGGCCGTCGGTCGTTCCCGCGAAGCAGAGATAGTCGATCATCGACAGATGCTGAACATATTCGCAAAGCCCGACGCCGCCCGCGTGCGGACAGACCGACAAGCCCGCCTTGGCCGCCATCAGCAGCACCGCCAGCACCTCGTTCACGCCGCCGAGCCGGCAGGCGTCGATCTGGACGATATCGATCGCGCCACGCGCGATGAATTGTTTGAACAGGATGCGGTTCTGGCACATCTCGCCGGTCGCGACCTGGATCGGCGCGACCGCGCGGCGGATCTCGCGATGCGCTTCCACGTCGTCGGGGCTGGTGGGCTCTTCGATGAACCAGGGGTTGGCGAAGGCCAGATCGCGAACCCGGTCGATTGCCTCGCCGGTCTCCCACACCTGATTGGCGTCGATCATGACCTTGATATCGGGACCGACCACCTCGCGGACGATCGCGAGGCGGCGGCGGTCGTCGGCGGGATTGGCGCCCACCTTGACCTTGATGTGGCGGAACCCCTGCGCGACCGCCTCCGCGCACAGCATGCGCAATTTGTCGTCGGAGTAACCGAGCCAGCCCGCCGACGTCGTATAGCAGGGATAGCCTTCGGCCTTGAGCGCCGCGATCCGCTTTTCCTTGGTCGCGGCACGCTGCTGAAGCAGCGCCAGCGCCTCTTCCCGCGTGATGAAATCGGTCATGTAGCGGAAGTCGATCTGCCCCACGAGCTCCTCGGGGCTCATCTCCGCGACATATTGCCAGAGCGGCTTGCCCGCCGCCTTGGCCAGCAGATCCCACACCGCATTGACCACCGCACCGGTGGCAAGGTGGATGACGCCCTTTTCGGGGCCGATCCACCTCAGCTGGCTGTCGCCCGTAACGTGCCGCCAGAAGCGCGCGCCGTCCGCACGGATCCATTCGAGGTCGAGACCCCGCACCAACGGCTCCAGCGCGCGGATCGCCTCGCAGCAAATGTCGTTGCCGCGGCCGATGGTGAAGGTCAGGCCATGCCCTTCGAGCCCGCTATCCGTGTCGAGGATGCAATAAGCCGCCGAATAGTCGGGATCGGGATTCATCGCGTCCGACCCGTCGCGCGCGAGCGCGGTCGGGAAGCGAAGGTCGAACACCCTTATGCCGGTGATTTTCGTCACGCGCGGCCTTGCCCCGCATCTTGCCTGCCGGTCACCTTACTCTCCCCCTGGCGCAGCTTGGCCGCTCCGCCTTCCTGTAGTCGCTTCCCGAGAAAGGCCCTTTCGCAGGTGAGCATGATTTTCATATATGTAAATATTGGGGGTCGCAAGTTCCCCGCTAGATGCGGCTATCGCTTTCGATCAGCTGGTCCGCGATCGACAGCGTCGCCTCGCGTACCCGGCGCGCGGCCTCCTCCTTCGAGACTTGCGGACCCAGTTTCTCCAGGAAAGGCACGGTAAGCGCCGCCGCCGCGACGCCGCCGCGCATCACCGGCGCGGAGATATCGGTCACGCCCGCGACGAAATGGCTGGGGGTGAGCTCGATTTCGCGCTGGCGGATCTCGTCGGCACGCGTCCGCCAGCCGGCGAGCGCTTTCCCGTCGAGCTGCGGATTGAACATCTCTTCCCAGCGGCGGCGGATATCGTCCGGCTGGAAGGCGTAGAGCACCGCGCCGGACGCGGATTTCACGAGCGGTCGCCGATATCCCACCCTGACCGAGAAACCGAGCTGCTCGCTCGATTCCATCCGCGCGACCACCACCATGTCACCCTGCGTATGCAGGACGAGGTGACAGGATTGGTCGATGTCCTTGGCCAGCTGGCGCATGACCGGCAGCGCGACCTCGACCAGGCTGTGCGTCTTGGGACGCTGCATCCCGAGCGAGAAGAGCCGGTCGCTGAGCAGATAGCCGTCGGCGGACGAATCCTGTTCGATATAGCCCCGGAATTCGAGTACCTGAATCATGCGGAACAGCTCGCCATGCGAGCGGCCGAGCTGGTTGACGATCTGGGTAAGCGTCATCGCTGACGATGTCGTCGCCAGCAGTTCGAGAATATCGAGCCCTTTTTCGAGCGCCGGGGCCTTGTAGCGGCGATCGTCCCCGTCTTCCTGCATATCTTCCGCCCCAATTGTGATAAGGGGGCGTTAGCACTGATGAAAAGCGTGTTCAATCGTGCAAAACGGCAATCCCGTCCATAAGCGGGACTTTTTGCCCATTGAAACGGACTGACAGGCCGCCAAACGGTATGAGTGCTTTGGGCGCTAGCGCTGCGTTAAGGCGCGGTCGATCGCGGCTTGGGCGATCGGCGCCATCAAACTATAGCCGTTGGCGAGCGGATGCAGCCCGTCCTGCGTCAGCTGGGCCTTCAGCAGGCCGTCGCGATCGATCGCCGCCTTATAATAATCGGCATATTGCAGGCCGCGGCGGTTGCAGAAGGCGGCCAGCCACGCGTTGAGCGCGCGAATGCGCTTGGGGTCGCGATCGGCCAGCATGTCGCGCGCATTGTCGGTATAATTGTTGACCGGCAGGATCGACGCGAAGACGACCTTGATATGATGCGCCTGCGCCATGTCGGCCATCGCCTGCCAATTGACCTCGATCCCCTCGTCGCTCTCGCGCTGGAGCGCGCCATGCAGATCGTTGATGCCCGAGAGGATCACCACGGCGGACGGTTTCAGGCCGACCACATCCTGCTCGAAGCGCAGCACCATCTGCGCGGTCACCTGCCCGCCGATACCGCGATTGACATAAGGTTTGCCGGGAAAGAACTTCGCCAGATCCCACAGATCGGTGATGGAATCGCCGAGGAAGACCACGCGCTTCTCGCCCGGCCTGGGCGAGGGAAGCGCGCGATCGGCCGGGGCATACAGATATTTCTCGCCGAAATCGCGATGCATCGCCGACCACAGCTTGGCCAGGTAGCCGGCCTCCCAATGGTTGTACTGGCGATCCTCGACGAAAGCCTGCCGCTCGGGCGAGCTTTGATAATGATCGGGAACCGCCGCAGCAGCGAGCAGGAAGGCGATCACGCCACGCCGGCCGGCAACAGGCCCTTATGCACCGCGAAGCGCACGAACAGACGCGGCCAGTCCGAGGCCGGCAGGTCGGCTGGCAGTCTGGTGCCGAATCCATGCCCGCCCTGATCGAACAAGTGCATTTCGACGGGCCGCTTATGGTCGAGCATCGCCTTGTAGAGAAAAAGACTGTTCTCGACCGGCACCGTCCCGTCATCCTCCGCATGAACCAGGAACAAGGGCGGCGTATCGGCATCGACGCGCTGATCGACCGAATGGCTGCGGCGGAGCGCCTCCGGCGCGTCCTTGCCCAGCAGGTTGTCGCGCGAACCGATATGCGTGGCAGGGCTGTCGAGCGTCACCACCGGATAGATCATTGCGGAGAGATCGGGCCGCGCCGACAGCCGGTCAATCGCGTCCACCGGAGCATAGGTCCGTTCGGCATGACGGGTCGTGAGCGATCCGCACAGATGCCCGCCGGCGGAGAAACCGAGTGCTCCGACGCGCTTGGGATCGATGCCATATTTTGCGGCATCGCGCCGGATTACGCGCATCGCGCGCTGGGCGTCCTGTAGCGGCGCGTCCTGGCGTTGTCCCCACCCCTCGGCAGGAAGCCGGTATTTGAGCACGAATACGGTCACGCCGCGCGCATTGAGCCAGCGTGTCTGCTCGATGCCTTCATTGTCGAACGCAAGGAATTCGTAGCTGCCGCCGGGCATGCACAAGACGGCCGCGCCATTGGGATTGGCGGGACGGAACACGACCAGCTCCGGCCGCGCCACGCCATAGATCCAGCGATCCGGATGCGCGTCATTGCCCGAACGATTGTCGATCCGGCTGACGATCTTCGTGCCGATGTCGCCGGGGATATGGCCGGGCCAGAGCGGCACATGCTCCTGCGTGTCCACCAGCTCGGCCGCCCGCGCCGCCACGGGCGCCAATGCCAAAGCCGAACCCGCGCCCAACAAGGTCCGCCGCGTAAGCCCGATCATCCTCTCATCCCTTTTCCCGGTATGGCGGCCTCTATGCCCCTTATTATGCACCCATGAAAACCACTTTTATATTTCACAAGCGCCGATCGCGACGTTATCGTAACCCCCGCGGGCCGCGAAAGACGGCGATACACAAAGGGGAGAAATATGGTTGAGCGCGCGGCAAGCCCACGGGCCCTGATACTCGTTACCGGCCTTTTCTTCCTGTGGGGCGTGGCCAACAATCTGAACGACGTGCTGATCGCACATTTCCGGCATGCCTTCACGCTCACCGATTTCCAGTCGGGCCTGGTCCAGTCGGCTTTCTATCTCGGCTATTTCTGCTTCGCGATTCCCGCCGCGCTGACGATGACGCGGTTCGGCTACAAGGCCGGCGTGATCACCGGTCTGATCCTGTTCGGAACCGGCGCGCTCCTGTTCTGGCCGGCGGCGCTGAGCCTGAGCTATCCGATGTTCCTGTTCGCCTTGTTCGTGATCGCGAGCGGGCTCGCCTTCCTCGAAACCGCGGCCAATCCGATGGTCGCCACGCTCGGGCCGCCCGAAGGCGCGGAGCGCCGGCTCAATTTCGCGCAGAGCTTCAATCCGGCCGGATCGATCACCGGTGTCTTCCTGGGCGCGACCCTGATCCTGCCCGCGACCGCGGCCGAGGGGACGGAGACGGTCAAGAATGTCCTGCTGCCCTACAGCCTGATCGCGGGCGTGGTGCTGCTCTGGGCTTTGCTGCTCGCGCGGACCCCCTTCCCTGCGGTCGCGACCGAAGAGCGCACGGCGCACCCGCTCGCCGATTTCGGTGCGCTGCTGCGCCGCCCCCGCTACCTTGCGGGCGTATTCGCGCAATTCGCTTATGTCGGCGCGCAGGTGGGCGTCTGGTCCTATCTGATCCGTTATGTCGGCGTGGCGCTGCCCGACATGAGCCAGCGTCATGCCGCCTTTCTCCTGACCTTCTCGCTCGGCCTGTTCCTGCTCGGCCGCTTCATCGGCACCGCGCTTCTGACACGCGTGCGCGGCGCGCGGTTGATGTTGTGGTTCGCGGCCATCGACACATTGCTGTGCCTGATCGGCGCGTTTGCCGGCCATGGCATCGGCGTGGCGGCCCTGGTCGCGACCAGCTTCTTCATGTCGATCCAGTTCCCGACCATCTTCGTGCTGTCGCTGCGCGATCTGGGGCCGCTGACCAAGAGCGGGTCGGCGATGCTGGTGATGGCGATCATCGGCGGCGCGGCCTTCACCGCCTTGATGGGTTATATTTCCGACGCCAGCCATTCGATCCTGACCGCGATGCTGGTGCCCGCCGTCTGCTTCATGATCGTCGGCTTCTTCTCGACGCTCCACCTGCGTGATTGACGCGCACGTCCATGTCTGGCGGCTGGGGCGAAATGGCTGCACCTGGCCGACGGCGGACCTGACTGCGATCCATCGCGATTTCGGCCTGACCGACGTCGCGGCGACGCTGTCGGGTACCGGCGTCGGCCGGGTCGTGCTGGTGCAGAGCCAGGAAAGCGAGGACGACACCGCCTGGCTGCTCGCCGAAGCCGCCGCCTCGCCGCTGGCGGCGGGCGTGGTCGGCTGGATCGAGAGCAATGCGATCGACCCGGCCGCTCGCCTCGCGCGGCTGCAGCGGCAGGGGCCGCTGGTCGGCCTGCGCGTAATGGCGCAGGATCGGCCGGCCGCATGGCTCGCCGATCCTGCGCTGCATGGGCAGTTGCGTGCGTTGGCGGATCTGGGGCTCACGTTGGATCTGCTGGTGCGTCCGCAGCATCTGCCGGGCTGCGCCGATCTTGCCGACGCTTTTCCTGGCCTTGCCATCATCATCGATCATTGCGCCAAGCCGCTGATCGCGCGCGGCGGATTCGCCGCGTGGCGGGAGGCCATGGCGCCTGTTGCGGAGCGACAAAATCTGATGTGCAAACTGTCCGGGCTGATCACCGAGGCCACGCCCGGCGTGGCGATGAAGACGCTCACGCCTTATGTCGAGGTGTCGCTTGATATGTTCGGGCCCGAACGGCTGGTGTGGGGCAGCGACTGGCCGGTGATCAATCTCAATGGCCGCTATCGGGCCTGGCTCGATCTCGCGCGTGCCGTTATTCCCACCCGGCACCATGCCGCTGTATTTAGCGGCAATGCGCGCGCTTTCTATCGGCTGGCCTCATGAGCAAAATCACGCTTCCCCCGCTCGGGGTCGGCTCGGCCGCGATCGGCAATCTCTATGCGCTGGTTTCGGACGCGGAGGCTGAGGTCACGGTCCGCACCGCGCTCGACGCGGGGATCACCTATTTCGACACCGCGCCGCATTATGGCTTCGGCCTGGCCGAGCGGCGGCTGGGCGCTGCGCTGGGCGATGCGCCCGTCCTGCTTTCGACCAAGGTCGGGCGGTTGCTCGAACCGACCGAAGCGGGCGGGGAACGGCACGCGTTCGTCGATGCCGATCCGTTCGAACCGCGCTTCGACTATAGCGCCGATGGGATCCGGCGATCCTATGAAAGCAGCCTCGGCCGGCTGAAGCGCGACCGCGTCGATATCCTGCTCGCGCACGATATCGGACGGCTGACGCATGGCGCGGAGCATGAACGTCATCTCGGTGTCTTCCTCGACAGCGGCTATCGCGCGATGCGCGATCTCAAGGATGCGGGCGCGATCGACGCGGTCGGGATCGGGGTCAACGAGATCGCGATCTGCCTGGAACTGATCGAGCGGGTCGAGCTGGACGTGATCCTGCTTGCGGGGCGTTATACCTTGCTCGACCGCAGCGCGGCGGAGGTGCTGATCCCCGAATGCGACCGGCGCGGCATCCGCCTGATCATCGGCGGCCCCTATAATAGCGGCATCCTCGCGCGGGACGACCTGACCGACACGGCCGGGCTTCATTACGATTACGCGCAGGCGGCTGCCGCGACGATCGCCCGCGCGCGGCGTCTGGCGGCAATCTGCGCGCACCATGGCGTGGCACTGCCTGCCGCCGCGCTGCAATTCCCGCTGCGCGACCGCCGCGTCGCGTGCGTGATCGCGGGCGTGGCCGGAGCCAAGGAGACGCGCGAGCTGATCGCGCGCGCCGCGGCGGAAATTCCCGAAGACGTGTGGGCCGCACTGGCCGCCGAGGAGACAAGCGAATGAGTGGACGGCTTGCGGGCAAGACAGCGCTGGTGACGGGTGCAGGCCAGGGTATCGGCCGTGCCTCGGCGGCCCTGTTCGCGGCCGAGGGTGCGCGCGTGATCGCGACCGACCGGACGCCGGGCCTGCTCGAGGGCCTGGCAGGCTGCGCGCATCACGCGCTCGACGTGACCGACGCCGACGCGATCATCGCGCTGGCCGAACAAATCGGACCGATCGATGTGTTGTTCAACGTCGCTGGCTATGTCCATGCGGGCACGATCCTCGATTGCGACGAGGCGGCGTGGGCGGGTTCGGTCGAGATCAATTTCACCGCGATGTACCGCACGATCCGCGCCTTCCTGCCGGGCATGCTTGCCAAGGGCAAAGGATCGATCGTCAACATGTCGTCGATCGCGAGCTCGGTGAAGGGCATCCCCAACCGCTTCGCCTATGGCGCGACCAAGGCGGGCGTGATCGGACTGACCAAGGCGGTGGCGGCGGATTTCGTCGGCCAGGGTGTGCGCTGCAACGCGATCTGCCCGGGCACGGTCGACACGCCCTCGCTTCAGCAGCGGCTGCACGACACGGGCGACTATGAAGCGGCACGCGTCGCCTTCGTCGCGCGCCAGCCGATGGGGCGGCTGGGTACGGCGGAAGAGATCGCGCAGCTCGCGCTCTATCTCGCCAGCGACGAATCCGCTTTCACAACCGGTGCGATCCACGTCATCGACGGTGGCTGGATCAATTAACGGACGCGAACCGGAAAACGTCATTGCGAGCATAGCGAAGCAATCCAGTCCTGGCCCAGCCGCAAGTGCGGGCCTGGATTGCTTCGTCCTCCGGCTTTCGCCGGGGTCCTCGCAATGACGAAGGAATAGGAGGCTATCGATGTCTACCCAACGCCATGTGCTGCTGCTCGATCTGGTCGACGAGGCCGAGGCGATCGCGCGTTACGAGGCCTGGCATGCGGCCGGTGCCGTCCCGCCCGCGGTGACCGCCAGCATCCGCGATGCGGGCATCAGCGCGATGGAAATCTACCGCACGGGCAACCGGCTGGTGATGATCATGGAGACCGATGCGAGCTTCGATCCCGCGCGCAAGGCCGCGAACGACGCGTCCAATCCCGCGGTGATCGCCTGGGAGAAGCAGATGAACCTGGTCCAGCGTCCGGTCCCCTGGGCCGATCCGTCGGCAAAATGGACCGAGGCGTCGCGCATCTACGCGCTGTCGGAACAATAAAAGCTGGCCGACGTCTCCAAAGCGGCGGAAAACGGCGGCTTGCGCCTTACGCATATCTCCGGCAATCCGCGCCCGCTTGATGTGACGAGAGGCGAAGGGGTGTCGGGTTAAGGCATGGAAGCGCCTGTCTTCTACGATCCGAGCGGCCGACGCCGTCGCTGGTCCAAGCGCATCCTGCTCGGCCTCATCATCGTGCTGGTGGGGGTCGCGTTCGGCTTCGGCGCGACGATCCTCAATATCCCCGCACCCGATCCGCTCAAGCTCGGCATCGAACGGCAGCAGCCGCGCGCGCTGCCGAGCCAGGTCGGCCATCTCGGCCGCACCGTCCGCCGCCAGGCGCGCGCGCTGGCGGCGTGGCTGCCGGGCGTCAGCCGCAAGTCGGTGCCGGTCGATCAGGTCGTACTGGGCTTCTACGTGCCGTGGGACGACGGCAGCCGCGTCAGCCTGATCCGCCACATCAACGATCTCGACTGGCTGGCGCCTTCGTTAGGCAGCGTGGTCGGCCCCAATCACGATTTCCAATGGTTCCACGACCGGCCGCTGCACGCGATCCTGGCGGCATCGGCGCATCATCCCTCGGTACTGCCGGTGATCCAGAACGTCCGCAACGGCACCTGGGATGGCGAGAATATGGGGCGCCTGCTGCGCGACAAGGCGGCGCGCGAGAAGCTGCTGGCGCAGGTCCAGCAATTGCTCGACGGCGAGCATGCTTATGGCGTGGTGTTCGACTTCGAGGACCTGCCCGCCAATTCGCTCAAGGCCTATCAGTCGTTCATCGCCGAAGCCAATAAGCGCTTCGATCCCAGGGTGGTGACGCTGGCGGTGCCGGTCGACAATGAGGATTGGGACCTCCGAGCGTTCGCGCGCGCCGCGGACAAGGTCATCCTGATGGACTATGACGAGCATTTTTCGGGCGGCGAGGCGGGCCCGATCGCGTCGCAACCCTGGTTCGTCCAGCATCTCCGTTCGGCGATGGCGCAGGTCGGCCGCAACAAGGCGATCGTGGCGATCGCGAGCTACGCCTATGACTGGCCCGACGGCAAGACCGACGCCGATATCCTGACGCTGCAGGAAGCGTGGCTGATCGCGCACGACAATGGTTCGCCGACGACATTCGACGCCGCCAGCGGCAATGCGCATTTCGATTACAAGGACGATGACGGCACGCTGCGGCACGTGTGGCAGCTGGATGCGGCGAGCGTCTGGAACCAGCTTCGCGCGGTCAAGATATCGAACGCGTCGGGCGTGGCACTGTGGCGGCTGGGCAGCGAGGATCCGGGCGTCTGGAAGGATTTCAGGGCGATCAAGCTCGGCACTACCCCGCCCGTGTTCGGCGTGCTCAATTCGATCGGCAAGAACGACGTCCAGGGCGATGGCGAGATATTGCGCATCACCGACACGCCGACCACCGGCATGCGCACCGTCACCGCGGACAAGAGGGGCCTGATCCGCGACGAGAAGTTCCAGAGCTACCCAACCCCGTTCGTGGTCACGCGCACCGGCTACAAGCCCAAGCAGCTTGCGCTGACCTTCGACGACGGCCCGGACGGGCAGTGGACGCCCAAGATCCTTGAGATCCTCAAGGAAAAGCATGTGCCGGCCACCTTCTTCGTGATCGGCGAGAATGCGTTGGCGCATCCGCTGCTGCTCAAGCGCATCCTCGCGCAGGGCAGCGAGATCGGGAACCACAGCTACACGCACCCCAATCTGGCACTGGTTTCGACGCGCGGCGCGCATATCGAGATCAATGCCACGCAGCGGCTGGTCGAAGCCTATACCGGACGGTCGATGCGGCTGTTCCGCGCGCCTTATTTCGGGGACGCCGAGCCGACCACGACCGACGAGCTCGCGCCTGCTTTGCTCGCGCAGCAATCGGGCTATGCGATCGTCGGCCTGCATATCGACAGCGAGGACTGGCAGCGCCCCGGCGTGCAGGCGATCATCGACAATACGATCCGCCAGGTGCAGGATTTCGATCCCGCAGAAAACGGCACCGACCAGGACGAGCCCGGCCACCGCAAGACGGGCAACATCATCCTGCTCCACGATTCGGGCGGCGATCGCGCCGAGACGGTGCAGGCGCTGCCGATCCTGATCGATCGGCTGCGCGCGATGGGCTATACCTTCGTGCCCGTATCGCAGCTCGCGGGGCTGACGCCGGCGCAGGTCAATCCCGAGATCAGCGGATCGGACCTGATCGCGGTGCGGTTCGACGTTTCGATCTTCCTGGTGCTGGCGGCGCTCGACGCGACGCTGAAATTCCTGTTCTTCACCGCGATCTTCATCGGCACCGCGCGCGCGGTGCTGCTGGCGATCCTGGCGGTGCGTTCGAACCTCAAGCGCAACCGGCCGATCCCGCCCGAGATCGACCCGGGCCGCTTCGTGTCCGTGCTGATCCCCGCCTACAACGAGGCGCGGGTGATCGAGGAATCGGTCAAGCGCGTGCTGGCGAGCGAATGCGTCCGGCTGGAAGTGATCGTGATCGACGACGGATCGAAGGACGAGACCTCGGCGATCGTCAAAGCCGCGTTCGACGGCGATCCGCGCGTCCAGCTGCTCACGCTGGAAAATGGCGGCAAGGCGCGCGCGCTCAACCGTGGACTGGAAATTGCGAAGGGCGACGTGATCGTCGCGCTCGATGCCGATACGCAGTTCGAGCCGATGACGATCGCCCGGCTGGCGCGCTGGTTCGCCGACCCCGAGATCGGCGCGGTCGCGGGCAATGCCAAGGTCGGCAACCGGATCAACATCGTCACCAAATGGCAGGCGGTGGAATATGTGACCGCGCAGAATCTGGAACGGCGCGCGCTCGACCGGTTCGACGCGATCACGGTGGTGCCGGGCGCAGTCGGCGCATGGCGGCGCGCGGCGCTCGACATGGTCGGCGGCTATCCGCACGACACGCTGGCCGAGGACCAGGACCTCACCATCGCGATCCAGCGCAGGAGCTGGCTGGTCGAATATGACGTCGACGCGGTCGCCTGGACCGAGGCGCCGGAAAGCTTCGGCGCGCTCGCCAAGCAGCGCTTCCGCTGGGCGTTCGGGACGCTGCAGTGCCTGTGGAAGCATCGCCGCATCCTGCGCGACCGACATCCCGCGGGCCTTGCCCTTGTCGGCATCCCGCAGGCGTGGCTGTTCCAGATCGGCTTCGCCCTGATCTCGCCCCTGATCGACCTGGCGCTCGCGGTGAGCATCATTTCGACCTTCGTGCGCGTGCAGCAGCATGGCTGGGCGCAGACCCAGTCGGACGTGATCCGGATGCTGTTCTACTGGATCGCCTTCACCAGCATCGACGCGATCTGCGGCTGGATCGCGTACAAATTGGAGCCGCGCGAGAAACGCTTCCCCGTGTTCCTGCTGCTCGCGCAGCGCTTCGTCTATCGCCAGATCATGTATTCGGTGGTGGTGCGCGCGGTCGCGGCGGCAGTACGCGGGCCTTGGGTCGGGTGGGGCAAGCTCGAACGATCGGGGCGGGTGGCGACGCCGCAAGGCTGACGCCGCCACCCTCGCCGCTGGCCGGGATCAGACCTTCGTGACGACCACCTTGAGATAGGTTGCCGGGATCACGGTCTCATCCGGGCCACCCTGATCCTGGCTTTCGAACAAGGCGATCAGCTCGCGATGCAGATCGTCCGCACGGCCATCTTTCGCCGCCGCCTCGAACGCGTTCATGGTCGGGCCGTAATAATGGCGGAAGAGGCCCAGCAATTCGGCCGGCGCGCCGCGGTAGCGGAAATGGTAGGTGGCGGGCTCGCAGGCGATGTCTGCGGTTCGGATGCCTGCGGCTTCGAAGCGTTCGCGCACATTGGCCTCGACGCCCCAGCTTACCGGGCTGATGAATCCCTCCGGCGGCGGCGGCGTATAAGCCGCGCTGATCTTGAGGATCTGCGCCACCAGGGTCGGATCGCCGGGAATCCAATTGCCCATCACGATCCGGCCACCGGTGCGCGCGACCCGTACCATTTCGCGGGCGACGTCGAACGGCCGGGGTGCGAACATCGCCCCGAAGATGCTGACGACCAGATCGAAGCTGCCGTCGGACAAGGCATCGAGGCGAGACGCATCGCCCTGCTGAAAGCGGAGATTCTGCAAGCCGAGCAATTGCGCCCGGGCATTGCCTGCCGCGACGAGATTGGCGGCGATGTCCACGCCCAGCACCCGCGCCCCAAGGCGCGCGGAAGGCGCCGCGGTGGTGCCATCGCCACAGCCGAGATCGAGCACGTCCATGCCCGGGCCTACGCCGAGGGCGGCGACCAGCGCCTCGCCGCTTTCCCGCATGGTGGCGGCGATGCGGGTGAAATCGCCTTTCTCCCACAAGGCGCGGTTGGGATTGGGAGCGGCAGCCGCCCCGGAGGAAAGATCATTTGCCGTAGGGGTCGTCATTGCGGGCATCCCATTTCATCCAGGACGAGACCATCCCGCCCTTGCGCCCACCAAGCAGCGCAGCCCGCGCCGCGGCCAGTTCAGGAAGTGAACCGGTGCGGTATAGAAACTGTACTGGCCGGTGCCCCGGCAAGGCGGTAGAAAGCGCGCACGATATTTGGAGCGGCGCATGTCGGAGGGCGGGCACAATCAATTCTGTCCGATCGCGATGGCGTCGGACATCATCTGCACGCGCTGGACGATCATGCTGGTGCGCGAGCTTCTGCTCGGCACGACGCGCTTCAACGATCTGCGGCGCGGCCTGCCGCGCATGTCGCCTGCCTTGCTGTCGAAGCGGCTGAAGGAACTGGAGGCAGCCGGTGTGGTGATGCGCAACGCATCCGGCGGCGCGCCCGACCTTTACGAATATATTCTGACCGACGCGGGCCGCGCGCTGAAGCCGATCGTCTATGCGATCGGCGACTGGGGGCATCATTGGGTCACGACCGAGGCCAGCCTCGCCAAGCTCGACGTGAAATTGCTGATGTGGAACATGCGCCGCACGATCGACCCGAAGCCGATGCCAGCGGGCCGGAGCACGATCCAGATCATCTATCGCGACCTGGAGCCGCCGACGCGCAACTGGTGGCTGCTGGTCGAGCCGGGCAAGGATACCGACCTATGCTCGGTCGATCCGGGATATGACGTCGATCTGTACGTCACCACCGACCTGCGGACGATGACCGAGATCTGGATGGGCTACGGCACGATCCCCTGCGCCAAGGAGGCCGAGAGGCTGACTTTCATCGGCAGCGCCGATCTGGAAGCGACGTTCGGCACATGGCTTGGATCGAGCCGGTTCGCTGCGATGGAGAAGAAGGTCGCGTAGTCGCGTGCGGGACTGGTCTCCATCCACCGGGAGGTTGGGTGGACCACCCCCTCTGCTCGTCATCGCGAGGACCCCGGCGACAGCCGGGGGACGTGGCGATCCAGGCCTGCGGGTGTGGGTTATGCCGGACATGCGGGCCTGGATTGCTTCGCCTGCGGCTCGCAATGACGGTGGAGGGATGTGAGCGCGGTCTTTCCTCTCGTGAGATCCCAGCTTTCGCTGGGATGACGGATTGGGGGCGAGGGATGAAGGCGCGCGGACGCACGTTTCCCGTGGCTTGGGGCAAGCGTATGAGACCGGCGCGGTTCCGCCACCTCGTCGGCTGCGGGGATGGTGCATGCCGACCTTGGGGCTTGTGACCCCGGGATGCCTGCCTGCAGCCATCCTGTGCGCAGGCATCCGGTCCGGTGGTGGCCGCGGAATTTCCTGTCGGGTGGCTCACGAAAAGCCCCTGGAAGGTTATTCCCCCTCCAGCATCGC
>Ga0157370_10000504_pt1 | contig 48796 bp, 36 predicted proteins | sample C35metaG_FD_113463 | JGI IMG/M metagenome (GOLD analysis project Ga0157370, IMG submission 113463) | Corn rhizosphere microbial communities from Kellogg Biological Station, Michigan, USA - C3-5 metaG | ecosystem: Host-associated > Plants > Roots > Rhizosphere > Soil | place: USA: Michigan...
GAGGATTATTTCCCGCTGACGATCGCGGAGCTGGAGCGGAATCTGCGCGCGGTCGTCGCGTGGAAGAAGGTCAGGAGTGACGCTGCGTCATCCGACGCCGCCTCAGCGGCATCGGACGACAGCGGCGATCAGGCGTAACGCTCGGACAGGAACCGGTAGAACGCGCGAAGCCCCTGCGCTTCGCCGCCGCGCGGATGCGCCGGCGTGTCGCCGTCGTTCCACGAGTAAGTGTCCAGGTGCATCCAGTTCTGATTTTCGGGCACGAAGCGCTCGAGATACAGCGCCGCGGTGATCGCACCGGCATGACGCGATGCGCCGGAGTTGGCGAAGTCGGCGATGTACGAGTCCAGCATGCGCCGGTACGGGCGCCACAACGGCAGGCGCCACAGCGGATCGGCGGAGACTTCCGCGGCACCGATGACGTGATCGGCGAGCTGGTCGCGATTCGTGAACAGTGCGGGCACTTCGGGACCGAGTGCGACGCGCGCGGCGCCGGTGAGGGTCGCGAAGTCGACGATCAGATCCGGTGCCTGCTCGACCGCGAACGCAATGGCGTCGCACAGCACCAGGCGGCCTTCGGCATCGGTGTTATCCACTTCCACCGTCATGCCGGCGCGGGTGCGAATGACTTCGCCCGGACGCATGGCGTTGCCGCTGATCGCGTTCTCGACGGCGGGCACCAGGAGCGTCAGACGCACCGGCAGCTTCGCCTGCATGATGAGGCCGGCCAGCGCGATCGCGTGTGCCGCGCCGCCCATGTCCTTCTTCATCCAGCGCATGCCGTCGGACGGTTTGATGTCGAGGCCGCCGGTATCGAAGCACACGCCCTTGCCGATGATGACCAGCTTGGGGTTCGAATTCTTGCCCCAGGTCAGCTCGATCAGACGCGGCGCACGATGGCTCGCGCGACCCACGGCGTGGATCGTGGGGAAGTTGGCGGTGAGCAGTTCATCGCCGACCCACTCGCGCACCTTGGCCTTGTGCGTCGTCGCGTGGGCGCGGATGGCCTCGGCGAGATGCTCGGGGCCCATGTCTTCCGTCGGCGTGTTGACCAGATCGCGGACCTGATAGGTCGCGTCGATGATCGGCTGCAGCGAGCGCAGCGTCGCCGAGTCCACCAGCAGCTGCGCCGGGGCGCGACCGCGCGAGCGATACCGGTCGAAACGGTAGGCGCCCAGCGCCCAGCCGAGTGCGACCAGATCGGGATCGGCGGAAATACTTTCCTTGGCGATCTCGTAGGTGCCTTCCGGCAAACGGTAGGGCAGAGCGCCCAGCGCCATGATCGGTTCCGACGGATCCACGCCCACCAGTACCCGCTCGATCACGCCATGGGTGTCGGGCAGCAACAGCACCGCACCGGGATTGGGGCGGAAATTCGTCGAGACCATCCACTGGCGATGGGCGGCGGTCAGCCGGGCTTCGAGGGCCGGGATGCTGGACGCATCGACCATCTCGACAGGAATGGCGCGGCGCTTACCGGACCTGGTTTCGATCAGCGATGGCATCAGGCCTCCCGAGCCCAGCGACGGAGATGTTGCCGGTATTCTAGCTGTCAGCGACCGTCGACGCTTCTATCCAGTCGGCAAGCGACATCATGTCAGCGAATTCCAGGTCCGGCGCAGGCCCATGCGACCACGTTTCGCCGTGGCGATTGAGCCAGACCGTACGCATGCCGGCCTCGCGCGCACCGATCACGTCGAGTAACGGATCGTCACCAACGTGAAGAACGTCTTCAGGCGCAACGCCCAGGGCGTCAGCGGCGGCAAGAAAAATACGCTTGTCAGGTTTGGCGACACCGACGCCCGCGGCATTGAGGCGCGTGTGGAAGAGATGGTGGAGGCCGATGACCTCCAGATCCGCGTTGCCGTTGGAAATCGCGACGATCGGCACACGCTCGACGATGCGGTTGAGTGCGGGAAGGCTGTCGGGATACAGCTCGACGTTGTTGCGCGCCGCGAAGTAGATGCGCCAGAGCTCGTCGACCGGTGCGTCGTCGATGCCGCAGGCGGCGAAGGCGTGCCGGATGGTCAGCCGACGCTGTTCGCTGAAATCGTGCGAGAGATGCGTGTGGTCGCGGGCGACCTGCTCGCGGAGCTCACGCATGGCCTCGATGGGCCATGCGCTTGCGACTTCGGGATGATGCTCTTTCAGCCATCGGTCCACGCAGTGCTCGGCTTCGATCAGGGCCGGCATGACCGGCCACAGGGTGTCGTCGAGGTCGAGGGATACGGCGCGGACCGGCACGGCTTAGCGGGCGCCGACCTTCAGCACCTGACCCGGATGGACGTTGTTGTCCTTCAGGCCGTTCATCGCGCGAAGCTGGTTCACGTCGACGGCGTTCTTCTTGGCGATCGAGTAGAGCGTGTCGCCAGCCGACACCTTGTAGGTGCGCGACGCGGCGGCAGGCTTCTTCTCAGCCTTGGCGACTTCCTTCGCGGCCGGCTTGGCAGCGGCCGGCTTGGCCGCCGGTGCCGCTTCGGCGACCTTCGGCGTTTCCACCTTCGTCGACTTCTCGGTCGCATCGACCGCAGCCGCCGGCTTGGCGACCTGCTTGCCCTTCACCGTGACGGCGTCGGCCGTGACCTTGGCGAACTTGCCGCCGACCTTGGCGTTGTCGGAGACCGTGACGGCTTCCGAACGGACGCCCGCGAAGCCGACGTGTGCCGAGGTGCTGACGCTGGCGACGACGCGTGCGAACTGCGACGGCTCGGCCGTGGTGGCCGCAACGGAGCCCTTCGCTTCTTTCGCGACCTTGGCGCCCTTGCCAGCGACCTGGGCCTTGGCGACCGCGGTCTCCTTGGCGACCTGGGCGGCCGGGGTAGCGGCAGCGGCCACGGTCGGCGTGGTCATCGCCTGACCCACGTTGGCACGCGTGCCGACGGTGGAAGCGATCTTCGCGCGACGGGCGGCGTCGTTGGAGGCCAGCGAAGCGCCATCGGCGTAGGGCACGAGGCTGTGCGAGCGGAGCAGCGAGCTACCGGCGCTGGAGGTGACGAAGCTGATGAATTCCTTGACGTCGGCCGCCTTCGGGCTGGTCTCGTTCGACACCAGATACAGCTCGGTGTAGAGCGGATACGCGCCGCTGCCGACCGTCGACATCGAGGGCGTGACGCCGTCGATCGAGAGGATCTTCACCTTCTTGTTCGAGGAGGCGCCCGCGAGGGTCGTGGCGCCGAGGCCCTGCTTGTCGAGGGTCACACCCTCTTCGAGCTTGGCGACGTTGACGTACAGGCGCGGGGCGGCGACCGGCTGGTTGCCGCGACCGAACAGCAGCTTGCGCAGGCTGTATTCCACGCCGTCGCCGGGGCTCGCCACCGCGTAGAGGTTGATCGGCTGGTCAGCGCCGCCGAGCTCCTTCCAGTTGGTGATCTTGCCCATGTAGATCTCATGCAACTGCATGAGCGTGATGTTGCTCACCGGGTTGGACGGGTAGGTGACCATGACCAGCGCGTCCCACGCGACCGGCGTAAAGGTCAGCGACTGCTCGGCGCCGCCGATACCCGGGCGTGCCGAGCCGGCGATGTCCGCCGTGCCCTTGGCGACGGCGTCGATACCGGAGGCGGTGTTGAACGGCTGGAGCTCGATCTTGCCTTTGCCGGATTTCTCCCAGGCCTTGGCGACATCGGTAACCACGCCGCGGGCGGTGGTGATGTCACCGCGCCACACCAACTGGGTGCCGGCGGCGAATACGGTGGCGGAGGCACTGAGGCCGATCAGCGTGGCGGTGAACAGTCGCGCAAGACGAAGAGACATGGACGGCAAGAACCTCGGGACGGAAGCGGGGTTGGGCAATGGGGCGCCATTGTGGGCTAAGGCGGGCCCGCGCGCACCATTGGCGTCATTCAGCATCCTGCCGAGGGGAAACGGAACGTAGGCTGTCGGGGCAGCCACACCTGTAGGAGCGCGCCCCGCGCGCGACATCTTTTACGGCGGGGCGTTGAAATTCCTCGTGAAACCGGGTCGCGCGCGAGGCGCGCTCCTACAGGACGGCGTAGTAGATGGCGTTGTCCCTTACGAGCGTCAGCATCAGTTGTCCCGGAATCGGCACCCCTAGCGGCAGCCCCTTCACCGAGACGATCTTCCGCTGACCGATGCCGACGACGATGTCGCCGTCCTTCAGTCCGGCGCGATCGGCCGCCGAGCCGGGCTTCACTCCGGTCAGGGCCACACCGAAAAGCCCGCCGGCCTTCTGCTCCGCCGTGAGGTCGCTCAAGGTCACCCCGCTCAGTCGCCGGTCCACCTTGCCGCCATCCAGCGTGGCCAGTCGCGGCGCGGTGATGGTCGCCTCGATGTCCCTGGACGCCCCCTCCCGCTTCACCGACAACGTCACCTTCGCGCCCAGCGGCAACAAACCCTCCGCATTCCGCACGTCCTGAGAACTCCGCACCGGCTTCCCATCGATCGCCGTCAGCACGTCACCCGACTGCAGCCCCGCGCCATCGGCAGGCGATCCCGCATTCACCTGCGTGACCACCGCGCCGGTGGTGTCCTTCACTCCGAGCGCGGCGGCGATACGCGGGGTGAGGTCCTGCACCTCCACGCCGAGATTCCCACGACGGACCTTCCCGTACGCGAGCAGCTGCTTCATCACGCCTGTCGCCAGGTCCGTGGGAATGGCGAAGCCGATGCCGACGTTGCCGCCCGACGGCGTGAAGATCATCGAGTTGATGCCGACCAGCTCGCCGCGCAGATTCACCAGCGCGCCGCCGGAATTGCCGGGATTGATCGAGGCATCCGTCTGGATGAAGTTCTGGAAGCCCTTGCCCAGGCCCGAACGTCCCAGCGCGGAGACCATGCCCGACGTCGCCGTCTGACCCAGCCCGAACGGATCGCCGACGGCGACGACGAAATCGCCCACTTTCAATTGAGAAGAGTCAGCGATCGGCAGCGCCTGCAACTTATCCGCGGTGATCTGAAGCAGCGCGACGTCGGTATCCGGGTCGCTGCCGATCAGTTTTCCCTTGAAGTCGCGGCCGTCCTGCAGCGTCACGGTGATATCGTCCGCGCCCCCGACGACATGGTTGTTCGTCAGTACGTAGCCCTTCGCCGCGTCGATCACCACGCCCGAACCCAGGCTCTGCTCCACGCGTTCGCGCGGTACGCCCTGGTTGCCGAACAGCTGGCGAAACAGCGGGTCGTCAAAATACGGGTCGCGTGCCCGCACGCGCGTTTTCGTCGAGATGTTGACCACGGCCGGCGTCACCTTCGCGAGCATCGGTGCCAGCGAGGGCAGGGGCTCGCCGTTGACGGCCGGTGGCAGGGAGGCGAACGCGGGCGAGGCGAGGGCCATCGCCAGGGCGGCACCGAGGGACAGAATCGGCGAGCGCCGGGGTGTGGATACGGGCATGAACGAACTCCTTGGCTGTGTGCTCCGCGCACTTGGATCGCCGCTTTCGACCACATTCGTGTCGCCGGGTTTCAAACGGTGAGACGCGCGCCGATGACACTTTACATCGCCCCCCTCCGGGGTTAAGGTTCCCACCGGTCGCAACCACAACATCTTGTGTTCCTCTGTTCGCTATTTACCAAGTGCTGGTGTTGCGGATCGTCAGGTTCAAGCTACAAACCTTCGTCCTCCAAGGCATTTTTGCCGCCGGGCGAGGGTGGCAAGGATGGTCGCTGCAACTCCGGGGGGAGGGGTAGCGACGGTGGGGCCGACAACAGCCCAATAACACGGCCTACAGAAGCCGAGACACGAGGACGACACATACATGAGCACTTCACGTGCACAAGCCATGGGGCTTGAGACCGCGGCCATTCCGCTTCAGCCCGCCTCGTACGACATCTGGGACAAGAAGTACCGTCTTAAGGCCAAGTCGGGCGTTCCCGTCGACGACTCCGTCGACGGCACCTACCAGCGTGTCGCCCGCGCACTCTCCGACGTGGAAGCCACCGACGAGCTGCGCGCCCACTGGTACGAGCGCTTCCTCTGGGCCCTGCGCCGCGGTGCCATTCCCGCCGGTCGCATCACGTCCAACGCCGGTGCCCTCGCGCACAAGCCGGCCACCTCCACGATCAACTGCACCGTCTCGGGCACCATCCACGACTCGATGGATGACATCCTCGAGAAGGTGCACGAAGCCGGCCTCACGCTGAAGGCCGGCTGCGGTATCGGCTACGAATTCTCGACGCTGCGCCCGCGTGGCGCCTACGTGTCCGGCGCTGGCGCTCACACGTCGGGCCCGCTGTCCTTCATGGATATCTACGACAAGATGTGCTTCACCGTCTCGTCGGCCGGCGGCCGCCGCGGCGCGCAGATGGGCACGTTCGACATCAGCCACCCGGACGCCAAGGAGTTCATTCGCGCCAAGCGCGAAGACGGACGCCTGCGTCAGTTCAACCTGTCGCTGCTGATCACCGACGGCTTCATGGACGCGGTGGAAAACGACCAGGACTGGCCGACCGTGTTCCCGGTACACATCAAGGAACAGCACGAGATCGACCTCGCCGACGCCTCCAAGGTGGTCTGGCGCGAGTGGCCGACCAAGGACAACTACGTCACCCGTGAGGATGGCCTGGTCGCCTGCAAGATCTACGGCCACATCCGCGCGCGGCACCTGTGGGACATGATCATGGTCTCGACGTACGACTACGCCGAGCCGGGTTTCATCCTGATCGACCGCGTCAACGAGATGAACAACAACTGGTGGTGCGAGCACATCCGTGCCACCAACCCCTGCGGCGAACAGCCGCTGCCGCCGTACGGCTCGTGCCTGCTCGGCTCGGTCAACCTCACCACCTTCGTGCGCGATCCGTTCGGTCCGAAGGCGAAGTTCGACTGGGAGGAGTACCGCGAGGTGGTCCGCGTCTTCACCCGCATGCTCGACAACGTGGTGGAGATCAACGGCCTGCCGCTGCCGCAGCAGCAGAAAGAGATCCTCTCGAAGCGTCGCCACGGCATGGGCTTCCTCGGCCTCGGCTCGACGCTGACCATGCTGAAGATGCGCTACGGCGCCGCCGACGCGGTGGCATTCACCGACGAAGTGTCGCGTGAGATGGCCATTGCCGGCTGGGAAGTCGCTCTGGAACTGGCGAAGGAAAAGGGCCCGGCCCCGATCCTCGCGCAGGACTACGAGGTCACCGCCGAGATGCTGCGCAAGCGCCCGGAGATGGCGAAGGACGGCTGGAAAGTCGGTCAGACCATCAAGGGCAGCGCCCTGCATGCGAAGTATTCGCGCTACATGCAGCGCGTGGCCTCGGTCGCCCCCGAGCTGGTCGACGCCCTCGCCGAGACCGGCGCGCGCTTCACCCACCACTCGTCGATCGCGCCCACGGGCACCATTTCGCTGAGCCTGGCCAACAATGCCTCCAACGGCATCGAGCCCAGCTTCGCGCACCATTACTCGCGTAACGTGATCCGCGAAGGCAAGAAGTCGAAGGAAAAGGTCGAGGTCTACAGCTACGAGCTGCTGGCCTACCGCGCCCTCATCAACGGGGACGCCATGCCGTACTCCGACGACCCGAAGGCCCGCCTTCCGGATTACTTCGTCGCCGCCGACGACATCAGCCCGAAAGAGCATGTCGACATCCAGGCGGCCTCGCAGAAGTGGATCGACTCGTCCATTTCCAAAACCGCGAATGTCCCGACGGACTACCCGTACGAAGACTTCAAAGACATCTATTTCTACGCATATAAGCAGGGTTTGAAGGGATGCACGACCTTCCGGTTCAACCCCGCCGCGTTCCAGGGCGTACTGGTCAAGGAGACTGACCTTGAGAACACCCTCTATCGCTTCGAATTGGAAGACGGTAGCGTTGTCGAACTGAAGGGTAACGACGAGGTTGAATACGACGGTGAAATGCACACCGCCGCGAACCTTTTCGATGCTTTGAAGGAAGGCTATTACGGTAAGTTCTGACCCCGCGGAGAGGGAATACGTATGTCGAGTGAAAACCAGATCGTCGAGGGTGAGCTGCCCTCGGTCGATACCATCGATACCGACAGCACGCCGGCAGCGGAGACGGAAGTCGCCGCTGACGTTGCGCCTGCTGCACCGGTGGTCGCCAAGAAGGTCGTGAAGCGCAAGCCCGTCGCGAAGAAGGTGATCGAAGCCACTGCGCCGACGCCGTCGAGCGACACGGCTGTCCAGCACGACGAAGAAGTCACCCCGGTGGCTGATGAGCCGGCGCCGGTCGCCGCTGTGAAAAAGCCGCGCAAGCCGGCCGTCCGCAAGCCGAAGGCTGCGGTCGTCGAAGCTGCTCCGGTCGAAGCCGAGGCTCCGGCCCCGGCCAAGAAGGCGGCGAAGAAGGCCACCCGTAAGGCTCCTGCGAAAGCTGCCCCGGTGGCTGCGAAGAAGGCCACCAAGAAGGCTGCTTCGAAGAAGGCCACGAAGAAGGCTGCCGTGAAGAAGGCCGCGGTCAAAAAGGCTCCGGCCAAGAAGACTGCCGCCAAGAAGGCCGCTGTGAAGAAGGTTGCCGCCAAGAAGGCTGCGGTCAAGAAGGCTCCGGCCAAGAAGACCGCCGCCAAGAAGGCTGCCGTGAAGAAGGTCGCCGCCAAGAAGGCATCGGCCAAGAAGGTCGTCGCCAAGAAGGTCGGTCGTCCGGCCAAGTCGGTCGCGGCGAAGAAGCCGGGTCGTCCGGCCAAGTCGGCTGCGGCGAAGAAGCCGGGTCGTCCCGCCAAGTCGGCTGCGGCGAAGAAGCCAGGTCGTCCGGCGAAGTCGGCTGCCGCCAAGAAGGGTCGGGTCGCCAAGACGGTCGCTGCCGGTCGCAAGACCGCAAAGAAGGCTGGCCTTCGCGTCGTCAAGGTCGCATCGGGCGCCCGCAAGGCCATCAAGAAGGCCGCCGCCCAGGTGGTTCGCCGGAACGCCGGCCGCCCCGCAACGAAGAAGACGGCCGCCAAGGCCGCCGGCAAGACGACCGCTCGCAAGGCGGTTGGCAAGAAAGCGGCTACGGCCGTCAAGAGGTCCACTGCCAGCAAGACCGGTCGTACGTCGGCACGCAAGTCCGCCGTTCGTGGCCGTCGTAAGTAAGTAGTACCCATCCGGCCCGGCGTACGCGCCGGGCCGGATAACCAGCACAAGAAGAGAAGAAGATCATGGCGATCAAGATCGACAAGAAGATCAAGGGCTACAACGTCGTCAAGCCCGAAGACAAGGCCGCTCCGGTCCCCGTCGCCGCACCCGTCAAAGAGGTTGCGCCGGTCGCCGAAGTCATCCAGATGCACGAGAGCCTCGAGCGTCCGGAAACCCTGGTCGGCAGCACGTACAAGATCAAGTCGCCGCTCTTCGAGCACGCGCTGTACGTGACGGTCAACGACATCGTCCTGAACGCCGGTACCCAGCACGAACAGCGCCGCCCCTTCGAGCTATTCATCAACTCGAAGAACATGGACCACTTCCAGTGGATCGTGGCGCTCACCCGAATCCTGTCCGCCGTCTTCCGCAAGGGTGGCGACGTGACGTTCATCGTCGAAGAGCTCAAGGCCGTCTTCGACCCCCGCGGCGGCTACTTCAAGGCCGGCGGCGTATACATGCCCAGCATCGTGGCCGAAATCGGCGGCGTGATCGAAACGCACATGAAGTCGATCGGGCTGATCCACGATCCGGAAATGAGCGAGGCGACGCGTAAGCTCATCGCCGAGAAGCGTGCGGCTTACGAGAACGCCAATGCGAAGCCGGCCGCTGCCGCCGCGTCGGCCACCCCTGCTACCGCTGCTTCTGTAGGAGCCAGCCCTGCTGGCGACAGCCAGGCCGCCTCACACACCAATGCTTCCGGGTTCCCGGCTGGCGCGACCCTTTGCGCCAAGTGCAATACGCAGGCGCTGGTGCTGATGGATGGGTGCCAGACTTGTTTGAATTGTGGGTATTCGAAGTGCGGGTGAGCTGATAGAAAGTTTGGCGCGTAAATGCCCTCGACATTAAGCTAAGGATGGTTGTTTTGACTACTTTGCACCCTGATATTGACTTCCAGCATGTTCTGAAAGAGCTCTCCGTCAACCGCACGGATCCTTGCGAGGTCGTGCGTGAGCTCATTTCAAACGCTTATGACGCTGGCGCTAGCGATATCAGATTGGCGGTTATAGGAGACAAGAAAGGTTTTTGCTTCTTTGACAACGGATCTGGGCTCAGCAGAACTAATGTGCGCAATGGCATTACGCCTTACGAAGCATTTTTTTCGATCGGAAAATCAACCAAGGTAAAGGGCGATGGCGGCGTCGGCTACAAGTGCCAGGGATCTAAGCTGTGCTTCGCCGCATCACGCGTTTTGGTCATCACAAAATGCGAAGGCGACGACACTTGGCACTATAAGCTTATTGAGAATCCCAGAAATAATCTTTCTCCCTATTTCGATATAACGCCGCTTCCGGCAGAAGATCCTGTTAGTGTGGTGGCGAGTTTCTTCTCTGGTGTGGATGCGACAGGTCGTCGCGCCATCGACTCGTTTGGTCCGAGTTTTTTCTCAACGACGTCCTCGGGCACTTTTATTGCTGTGATTGAGTTGGATGCGGAAGGGTTTACACGCTATTTCTCGACTAGCGGTCCGGTTGAGAAATCATATGTGTACAACTACGTTCGGCATTACACGCGACATGCTGATACGACTTTTCTTGCTCGTGATCAAGGCTTCTCAGCGTCAGATGTCAAGCAAGTCTCCCGAGGACGGAAGGTCGCGGATTTTTCGATCTGGTGGGACGGAAAGTATGTAGCCGTTCCGTATGGGTTTCCTTTTCTTCCCGGAGAATACGACAAGGACGTAAAAGACCCGCTCGAAGTGGCGCGCCTGCGAGACGGGCGATTTTCATCCCGATCGGCTAAGCGCTTCACATATGGTGGGCAGTCGTATGCATTCATCCTAGCCGTTGATGGGAACCGAAGAGCACATGACGGATATGAGACGCTTGATCGTAAGGGTGGTACGCGGTCCGGTGTGCGCCTGGCTGATCAGCGAGGCGTTTGGATATCAGCTAATGGAATCAAGATTACAAGATTCAACGAGATTCTTGCGCGAACAGAGTTAGAGCGATTTGCTGTTCTTGGTGATGCCGAAGGTTCGAGTCACTACCACCTAGTGATCGACGGCGATTTCGAGCTAGTGACAAATCGAAATGCCGTGAGTAGGTCGGCAACTTCGGCCCTGGATGACGCCAACTTCGTCACTGAGCTTAAGCGGTTTCTCGATGCGGCAGTCGAAGCTAGCCAAGTCTTTAAGAATCTTCTCCTTCGGCTAAGGAGAGAGCAAACAGACGCGCGCCTCAACCAGCAAATAGAAATGTTGGATCAGTCGAAGCGCGTCATGAAGGAACGAGAAAGATTTGAGATCGGTAGCCGCAAATATGTAAGTCCCCTCCCTGGTGAAGAGTACTTGGTAGGGGTTCTTTACGCAGAGTTGAGTGGCCGAGTACACCCATCTGCGCCCGGCGCTGATCTTTGGAAAACGGTTCTCACATTCTCGACCATGGGTATCGACACCATCGCGACGTCTAATCCTAAAAGTTTTAAGGATGAGGATCTTATCTCGGTTGAGTACAAGTACGAGTTCACAGCAGGAGGGCCATTCAATCATGCCCTGTGTATCGTGGATTACATCGTAGCTTGGCACGTAGATCTTCAGGCGGGCAAATTAGTCCGTGACGACTACGGTTGTTTCGGCGAAGTCCAAGTGCGCACCGACGGCCACTTCGAAATCGTCGATATCGAGAATGTCGACGGCGACAGCTATCAAGGGCATAAGGTTGTCGTCGTAAGCCTCAAAAAGCTCATAAGCCAGACGTTTTCACCTGTGCGATTTGTTGTGCCTCCGAAAAGATAGGGGCATCGCTCGTAGCGCGCTTATTTCCGAGTAAAGGGGCGTCAAATTTACCGCTGGAAATTCACGCCCCGCCGAAGGCGTCATCTTGATTTGCCTCGGATCGGGTGTTTCCGGCACCAAAAGACGTTACCACTTCAAGATAAGAGTCTCGATCGGCGAGGACTCGTGGAGTTAGAAGTCCTCGATCGTGTAGCGACACATATAGTGCAGCGGCGTACGCTTGGCAATTTATTGATCGGTCTGGGTTGAAGGCGATGTCGGAAAACGCTCTGTAACTAAGAACTTGGTCTGCAAGCGCTGGTTGCTTGTGAAGAGCGTTTATATAAAGCCAATCATAGAACGCTGTTCGGGGGAGAAGCTTCCAGCTGACTCCAAAAAATTGGAAGGCGATTAGCTTGCCAGAGTTTCGGAGTCGCGGGTCTCGCTTTGCATCGATCGATTTCGCTGAAAGGAGATCTACGAATGGGCCGCCATGTTCGAACACCTTGCTCGCCTGAAATGCGCATTCGAGGCTAAAAGTTTGACGCAACTTCACCGTAGTGATCATTAGATTAAAAGCGCTTAAATGTACGCCCAGATCCAATGGCGACTTGCTCGATATCTCGAGGATTTCGTCTAAGCTCAGGACAGTGGCTGCGCTGCGATGCAGTTCGGCTATCGACTTTTGTGCTTGGCTTTTGGCCATGCCGGAGTGCCACTTGAAATCTATCAAGTGGGTGGTAACCAGTTGAGCACCTTCATTGGCAGGGCAAAAAATTGGTCGCTTAGCCATGAGTCGTTGCGGTCTTCCAGTACGTCCAGTCGGAACGATAGCTGAAATAGTCTGGCCGGTGAACCACGCGTATTCCTTGATAGCGCTTCGCTATCTCAACGGCTTCTTGCGCAGTCTCGACTATGATGCCGGCTATGAACTCTTTAGGTATCCCCTGAAGGAATAGTACCTCTGCCTGTGGATCTGTCGTGAACTCGTTTCCTAGCTTCCGCTCAATGCGCGTTGGCCCTTCTACCTCCGCAAACATCCCACGAAGTGCCGCGTCTGTGCATCGCTCTAGAATTGGGGTCGCGCTAACGGATGAGGACGCCGCGTTGGTTTGGCAGAACGCACAATCAAGCTTCCAAAGAATCTCGACATTAAAATAAACGATTGCCCAGCGGGCGCTTGTGTCTTTTTGCCGTAGCGAATAGAACATGCGGTAGTTTGGAAAGCTAATTGAGGCGCATATGGCATCAGTTCCGTCGTGTCTAAAGTCATCGTTGAAAGTGACCCCAGACCCATCCTGTGTCAGTTTTTTCCTGGTCAGTAGGCCTTTGCTCATAATGGAGTCTAGGTTGGTTTGTCTTGTGAAGTGAAATATCCACTTCAAGTCCCTGCTCGCAGCAAATGCCTGTATCGATTGAGTCATTACGTTCATCCCTGTGCTCCGCTTTGATTGTTGAACCAAGCTTCGATCTCTCACTTGAGCAGCATGCTCTGGCTTTGTGGCTCCTATCCCTGCTAACTTTTTATGGCTTATTTTTTTTCTCTGGGTTCCGGAAGAGGTCCTGTCGCTCGATGTGTTTGACGCTACGAGCCATGTTCCGGCCGAGTCCGGCAGTCTAAGCAGTGTGTAAACCCGTAGGGGCCATTTCTGTCTTCGCATCATGCATAGCGCATCGTCCAAAGCAGAAATCTCATTTCTCAGGCGTAGCCGAGTCTTACTTAAGTCCTTCGCTCTTGGGCGTGGTACGTGGTTCTGCGTCGTGCCGTCTATAACTTACAAAAGGCGGCTCCGATGCGTAGCGAGGTAGGCACTCTGCGAAGGATTAAATGGTTTTGTGTGCAACGAGTTTGAGAGATGCCACTTTTCCTTTACAAACCTATCAAGCCGCTTCGAAATTAGGAGCGAGCCTTCGTCTGTGAAAGACACAAGAAAGCGATCGAATAGAAGATCGATGTGAGGTGCTAGCATAAGTCCGTTGGCACCGTCGAGCCGCTCAGCATTCGTTGAGTCGCGCCAAGGCTTTATGTGACTCGCTCGGAGAAGCGACACTGTTCTAACGCCCGTAACTCGACAAGCTGGCTCCAGCGCAAGAACGCTCTTCCGGAATAAGCCTTGCCCAATCCGCGCTTTGCTGAGCTGCAGCTTTTCAGTCGGTCCTAGTGACGTATCAGCCGCAATCAGCTGAATATCCTCCGTCACGCTGTCGGAAGTCGTCGCTAATTGTAATGATTGTGGTGCTATCCCGCCGAGCCGCGAGAGAAGTCCACCAAGCTCGTCGGATATCCACGAAAGGTAGCTCAGGTTCCCATTGCCGTTTGGCTGAATGGGCGCGTACTTCTCTGCCAGCAAAGGCTGAATAGCGTCAAGATGCTGCTTCGGGAAGATGGGCTGCGCAAGTTTAGAGAAGGTCACAGGCAGAAGAAGCCCTTCATTCGCCCATGGCGCCTTAGACGCATAGTCAGGCTTCAATGACGGATATGCCTCGGCGTCGACAACACCGACATGGCCGATCTGACTACCCGCGTACGAGAACACGATGTCACCAGCCTGGGCGAGCCGCATATTCGAGTAAGGCGGATATTCCCTGCCATTTGCTGTAGCAAGCGGAGCCCAGAGAATCCCTCTCCCTGTCTCGGCCTTCCACGACTGCTTGTGATTCACCCACCAGAACGCCACGTCGGCCCCTTCGCCTAGGACGAAAACTACTTGTAGGCCGAAGCCCCCTTGCTCGTAAGAATATGCTCAAGGCGCTGACGATGGAAGGACGCCCTTCATCAGTCGGCTAGCTGTGACGTGCAGCGATATGCAGGATCGTTCTTGGCGTGTAGGCAGCCGTATGGCGCCAGTTGTCCCTGATTCTCAAATGTCTCGCTGCTTCAATTGGTTGTGTTTCCATCGCTCATCGCTATCCTCCGCGCCTCCCATCGCAAGGAGCTCCCGCGAGTGCATTGGAAGACCAAGTTCTGTCTAGGATTGACCCTGCTTTTCGCCGCAGTCGCCGGCGCCCTCTACCTCTCAGGTTTCCTCACCCTCACGCTCATCGGCGTGCAGACGAAACTCACCTGGAACCTCTGGTGGCTCTACTGGCAAGCCATCGCCTTGCCGCAATACGCCCCCTACGTCTGGAAGATCCAGCTCGCCGGCGCGGTGGGCTTCACGGTGCCGCTCGCCGCATGGATCGCCATACTCGTCCCGTTGCTCAAGACGAAGCCCCGCGCGCTCCACGGCGACTCCCGTTTCGCCCTCCGATCCGATCTAGCCAGGGCTGGCCTTCTTAAAAAGTCCCCGAGCGGAATTGTTGTAGGCAAATTCGGCAGCCAGCTCGTTCGCCTCTCCGGCCAGCAGTTCGTCATCCTCGCGGCGCCGACGCGCTCGGGCAAAGGCGTCGGTGTCGTCATCCCCAATCTGCTCGAGTACCAGGAATCCATGGTGGTCCTGGACATCAAGCAGGAGAACTTCGACCTTACCAGTGGATGGCGCAAATCGCAGGGGCAGGAGATCTACCTGTTCAACCCGTTTGCCGAAGACCGGCGCACGCATCGCTGGAATCCGCTGAGCTACGTCTCACCGAAGCCATCGTTACGGATCTCGGATATTCAGTCGATCGCGGCGATGCTGTACCCCGATGGCGACGACGCCCAGAAGTTCTGGGTGAGCCAGGCACGCAACGCCTTTACCGCGTTCACGCTGTACATATTCGAGAACTACGACGTGGAGTGGCGGCTCAACGTGGCCAGGGAGTCGTTGCGCTTCCCGACCCTGGGCGAGGTGTACCGTTTGTCCTCGGGCGACGGTCAGGACCTGCGGGCGTATCTGCGTGGGCTGTCGGAGAAGACATTCCTGAGCCGGGAAGCGAAGCGTGCCTTCGCCAACCTGCTGTCCCAGGCGGAAGAGACCTTCGCGTCGATCATGGGCACGTTCAAGGAGCCCCTCAACGCCTGGATCAATCCGGTGCTGGACGCGGCCACGAGCGACAATGACTTCCTGCTGACGGACGTGCGCAAGAAGCGCATGACGGTCTACATCGGCATTCAGCCGAACAAGCTGGCCGAGAGCCGGTTGATCATCAACCTGTTCTTCAGCCAGCTGATCAACGTCAACACCAGGGAGCTCCCGCAGAACAACCCGGACCTCAAGCACCAGTGTCTGCTGCTGATGGACGAGTTCACGTCGATCGGCAAGGTGGAGATCCTGGCGTCGTCAGTGTCGTACATGGCCGGCTACAACATCCGCCTGCTGCCGATCATCCAGAGCATGGCGCAGCTGGATGCGACCTACGGCAAGGACGTCTCGCGGACGATCATCACCAACCACGCCATGCAGATCATCTACGCGCCTCGGGAGCAGCAGGACGCGAACGACTATTCGGACATGCTCGGCTATACGACGGTGCGCAAGGAGAACATCAACAAGGGGCGCGAGCGTTCGGTCAGCCATTCGGACGAGCGTCGGGCGTTGATGCTGCCGCAGGAGCTGAAGGCGATGGGGACGGACAAAGAGGTGATCCTGTTCGAGGGTATCCCGCATCCGGTGAAGTGCGACAAGATCAGGTATTACGAGGATCGGCGGTTTACGAGCCGGTTGATGCCGAAGGTTGAGGTTCGGGCACTGGACATCGAAGGGACAGACATCATGGGAATGAAGGCCATCTCAGCGTGCGCGCTTACCGGCATGGTGATCGCGGGGCTCTCGCAGTCAGCGGCGGGAAAGCCGCTGGGTGAATCAGTTGCAAGACCTTCGCCGGCTAAGGTGGTTTCCGAAGGGCGCGTGGCGCGGTCCATGAGTGCCGAGGCGGCCGCGCAAAAAATGCTTACGTATATCTCGGGGCTGACGTCGAGGTCAGATGTGTCCGTCGCCAGCATCGATCAGGCGATGGGCATCGTACTCGAGATGCAAGACGGCATCGCCGGATACCAGAGCGCCGACCTCGGCGGCGGTTGGATCTACTTCGTGAACTTCATTCAGGAAAGCCGTGCCGTAAAGCGCGGCGTGGCTTTCGAATTCTATAACCGCGACCGAGCGGCCGACATTGGCGCTGTCTGCGCGCTGCCCTTCGAGACCTACAGGGCGACCCTCAGGGCATCGGGATATGAGGAAGATGAGCAGCGTGGCGAGCTCGGTGAGCGTCTGTCGTGGCTCTATTTCAAGGGCGACATCGTGCTGGCCGTTGAAACGCAAGAGAGCCTCACCGGCGGTAAGGCGGTGACGTGCGTCAGGTCCATGCGCACCAACAATTGAGTCCCAAGGCAAGGAGCCTGTCAGTGTCGCGTCCAAACCATCAGCTTGAAGCAGCGGTCCATCAATTCTCAACGCAACCGGGCGTGACCCCTGATCAGGTCTCGCAATTGCGAACTGCGGTAGCCGCGGAGTCCAAGACGCTGGACGGCTTGAATACGGCTGCCGCCAACGGTCATCTGAACGGTTTCGCTTTAGACGAGGCCAGGGGCACTCAGAATTCCGTGGGACAGTACGAGAAATCGTCCGGCGTCGTATCGCTGCCTGCGTCGGCGTTCTCCTCGAGCAGCGCAGCGACGGGTAGCGACCTCGCCGCGACAGTCCGTGTGCAATCGATGATCGTGGCATTTTCGAATAGCACTTACGTAGATGCCAGTGGAGTGCAACAGCGGGTGTCTTCCGACATGTCGGCCAATCTCCAGAGCACATTGAACGGGTCGCCCGCGTTAGTCAGGGAGTTGCGACGAGCTGCGATGACACCCGACGCCGCTGCACCTGATCATTACGCCCTCGAACACTTTGCGGTTCTTCGACCTGGCTTGGCCGCTGGCGGTACCTACGACGGCGCTACGCACACCATGAATCTGCCGGCTCCCGCGCTGATGACCCGTTCCGGCAACGGATCAATCGGAAAGTTCGATGTAAATGACCTCACGTTTGTGATCGGTCACGAAATCCAACACGGGTTCAATCGGAGCGATAAAGTCCGAGTGGTGAACGAATTTAACGCGTCGATCAAGCGGGTTGCCGCTGGTCGGGGCAATGTTCACGACTACACTGATCCGATGCAGCACTATATCCAGGGAAGCCGTGAGGATGAGTCAAAAGCTGAGATCGCAGGATGGAATGCGCTGGTCAGTCGCCAGAAGAAGCTGAAGCCGGGTACCACCCTTAATGATATGGCGATGGTGAGTACCTCTCGTACGGGCGATTTTGTAGAGCGCGATCCGCAATCACCCATGCGGTCCATCGGGCGGCCCGATCTCGCATTTAATGCGGATCTGACGCTGTCGCAGACGCCATCGAACATAGAGGCTATGGGCAAGCATTACTTCGACCGGCCGTCGAAGGACTACGTTACAGAGAAGAGCATTGAGCGGCCCATGGCGCTGGGCGATAGCCATGCGAGCGACTATGCGAACTACTACGGAAGGTGGCCGCTGCAGGAGATCATCGCAGCCGAGGCATCGTCCACCCTCGGGCGCAAGGGGGTATCCGAAATGACGATCGATATGGGGACGATCGGTCTCAAGGAGGATCTTCTGGAGAGAGAGGGCATGGACCTCGGCAAGAGATCGTCGTGGCCGTATTTCGACAGCACCCAATTGCCCTCAGCGCCGCACCGGTTCGATCACACGGCGGATGGAGTGAATAAGAACAGGTATCTGCCCATCGAGGCGGCAGCGGATGGTCCACTGCATCGCGAGCTTCGGAAATTACTTCCTGAAGGAACATCCGAGGACCGGTTGGCTCAGATCGCCCTGGCCGCGAAGCAGGGCGGCATCGAAGCGGGTCAAATCCGAACGCTGGACGTCCAGGGCGACCGCCTGATGATGACGGGGGAGATCGTCGGTACCCGCGCAATCGTCGACCTGAACAGAGCGCCTCCGCCCGCGCAGGAGAGCAATCAGCAATTCCAGGCGACGGAGCAGGCGCAGCAGCAGATGATGCAGGAGCAGCAGGCTCAGGCGCAGAGCGCTCAGCAGAGTGGTCCGGTCATGTCGATGGGAGGTTAGGGTAGGATGCGTCCCGGGAGACTAACGCTAAGGTCCATTTTCATGCGGTTCAAGGTGCCACTGATTGCTGCGACGCTCTGCCTCCTCTCCGCGTCGGCCTCGGCCAAAGACCTCGGCGTAGCGCCTCTCACCGGCCCCGACCTCGAAGACGTCACCAGCTACTACGACAACGGCGCCCAGCTTCTCAAAGGCCTCGAATACCGCGACGAATACGGTAACTTCCGCATCCTCGCCTTCGGCGCGAACAAGCAAGGTCCCAAGCTCGAGCCGAACGACTACGTCACCCTTCACGCCTACGGCTTTATCCAGGACCACGGCGGCTATGACACCCGATGGGAGATCAAGGACAACAACGGCAGCGAGCTCTGCGGCCTGCGGTTGCTGACGCCTCTGGTCGACGTCATCGATGCCGGCGACGGCAACGCCCTGGTCACGGTCCCCTACTGGACGGCCTGCGATGGCCTCGACGCCACCGTCGTCAAGCTCATCATGGTCTACAAGGACAAGAAATACGCCATCCGGGGCAGCCTGCCGAACCAGGCGAGCGACGAGATCACTCGCACGCCGGGCGACAGCTTCAAGACGTTGCCAGACGTCGTCCAGAAGACCGCGCTTGCCTACTATGCCAGGGTAGAGGCCGCCGCGAAGAAGGCCGCAAGCTGGACAGACCCCTCCGCAGGAAATTGAGGTCGCCGTAGGCCGTCTTCGCGGGGTAAGGTTTGAAGCAAGGGGTCGCGACGAGCGCGGCGATCCGACGGTGGTCTGACTCGATCTGCCCAGGGAGGATGCATGAGAGGACGAACGATGCGTATGGCAAAGCGGGAGCCATCCCGTTCATTGCTGATCTTGATCGTGCTGACGCTGGCCTTAAGTGGCTGCACGACAGCTCCAGCGATCGCGCCTCATGAGCCGCCAGACAACGGGAAAGGCGCCGTCAGCTACCAGCTGATCCCTGCCATGTCGGCTGGCCGGTTGCAGCTCAAGCGCGACCAGCATGCCTACGGCGCTCAGCCCGTCGAGCACGATGCGCCGACCTATCCCGACGCATTGATAAGCAAGAAGCTCCCGCCCGAAACCATAAGCGTCAAGGCGATCGTCGGTGAGGACGGGCGCGTGACCGAGGTCAGGGATCTCGGTGCGTCGGCCGAAGCTGTGCACAAGGCCTTCTTCGCGGCATGCCAGCAGGCCGTGATGCAGTGGAAGTACTCACCGATGACGGTGGTGCAGGACGTCGATGATGGCAAGGGGAACATTCGCCAGGTGGAAAAGCATGCGCCTTTCAGTCTGGACTATGCGTTTCAGTTCGAGCTCGTCGATGGCAAGCCGCGGGTGACCGGGGGTCAGTAGTCGATGCTCATGCGCGGAAAATGTGCAGGCTACTTCTTCGGCACGTCATCCAACGTCATAAACATCTCCATCCCCGCCCAGTTCTCCGTCACACCACTAAGCACCCGACCATCGCACGTATACGTCGTCTCAGTAGTGGTCGATTGCGCACGCACCTGGCTCGGATCGGTGACGCCGTAGTTGGTAATCACGCGGTAGTCGACAAAACGTGCGCGCCGGGCGGAAAGTATCTCCACGCCCGTCGTCGGGCTGGTCTGTTTTCCCCACACGTTGCCGTTCTTCTCGATGGGCGTGCTCGACCAGGCTTTCAGGTCATCCTTCATGGCGTCGAGTCTGGCCTTGCACGCAGCGAAGCTTTCCATGCCGGTGCGTTTGAAGGGCAGCTTGAGCGCTTTGAGGAAGCTCGGTGACGAGAGGTCGGCGGAGGCATTCAGGCTTCCGAGCGCATTGAGCGCCCGGGTGCCAATGGCCGGAATATCGACGCGTTTGGGCGGGGCTTCTGCCGCGGCAGCGAAGGGCAGGGTCGCTGCAAGGACGAGCAGGGTTAGCCGCGAGCGCGCCTGGGGTGTCGTTCCCGATGCCATGTAAGTCACTCCTTTGATGTGCCGCCGAAATGTACCGCATGGTGTTCGATTTTTTCTCAAGCCACGGGCGATTGTTAAGCCCATAGGCAGGTCCCTTACCCACGCGGCATACTTGCCGCCATCAAGGGGGGAATATGGCGTACGGAAAGCGATGGGCAATGGCACTTACGATGGCCACGCTGCTCGGCAGCGGCTATGCATCGGCGCAGCGCGACGATCCTGACTATCCACCTGTCGTGCCTCCCCTTGGGACCGTCGTCGCCAGCCCCGAAGCCTTTCTGACGAAGCTCTTCGGTAAGCCCATTGGCTGGATCATCAAGGCGACAGGTGATCTCAACGGAGACGGGCGCGACGACTGGGCGGGTGTCGTCCAGTGGGATGCCTCGTCGGTGAACCAGGCGCAGCTCTTCATTCTGCTGCAACGGGCCGACGGAACGTTCGTCCTTACGGAGCAGTCCAGGGCGTCGGACACGTACCGTGCCGGCGTCGAGGATCTGACCATCGAGGACCGTGGTGTATTGACTCTCCATTACAGCGTGTCCTGTTCAGCCACCTGCCACGCTGGCGTCAAGCTGCACTACAAGTTCTACAAAGGTGCCTGGACACTCGTGGGCAGCGACGAGGAGTCCTTCGAGACGGACTCCCAGGCCGAAACCCGCTATTCGACCAACTTCCTCACCGGGCGTACGGTCGCGGATGTGATGGCAAGCAACGGGAAGGTCGCAACTTCGACCGTGGGACATACCGACAAAGCGCCCGCCTTGTTGCACGACGTAAGCGTGTTCGGCAATTAACGACCACAAGATCGGTTGCGCCTACAGACAACCGCAAGTTGATTTGCTAGTTTCACCCCGTTGCCTGCGTCGTCGCTGTCGAAGCCTCGCAGGCAACCATCGCTTAAAGCGGTGAGAAGCGCGGCCCAAGGGTGCTACCAACACCAGAGGGCCGCTGACCACAATAAACTCTAGGAAGTGCATCGTGGCTACCCCCGATCATACGGTACTCGCTCGCCCGCCGGATCCCCCCGGCGACAACCCCACCGGTCACCGGGACGTCTGCCGACCTCGCAGACACGGTTGAAGAACCGCGGCCGCAGCCGTTGAACCGCAAAGCGCGCTGACGCCGCCACACACTTCGTCAATCACGCCGCCCCGGCGCCTGGTCACAGGCAGCCGATGAACCCGCGAATCCGTTTGATCCGCGGCACGCCCGGTTGTGCCTGGCGTGCCGCACCTGGAAACGCGAAAGGCGGCCAGCAAGGAGACTGCGATGTCGGTATCGAAGGAACATCAGACAGAAGGTCCGCTGTGCTATCACGCGGATCCGGAAGCAACGGCGCATGCGCTGTTGAATGAGGCGACCGAATGGCTTCAGTTTGCGCGCGGGCTTACAGGGCTATTAGCCGATCTGATTCATGAGGCGGACTCGGTGGATTGCCGGCGCATGGCGCTTGGGCTCGAGGCCATCGGCGCGCTGACGAATATGGGGGTGCAGTGTGCCGCGCAGGCGCATGTGCGGATGTGTTGGGAGCAGGCAAGCGCGGGGGGCGCGTTAGCGGACGGTAGCTGAGAGCAAGGTGGCCGTGAAATGTGATCCCGCTTCTTGTCGCCTGATCTTGCGTTTCATTGATTGCCAGCCGGTCCGTGCATACACTGACCGCCTGTCGACTCGAGCGCTAGGGATCGGTTATGAACATGCGAGTTAGCTCTTTGGACCCTGTGCCGCGCTTGGTCGCCCCGTTAGAAAACGCCAGGGGTACATGGCTTTCCATCGGCTTTCTTACGGCGATCGCCGTAGTGGTGTTGGTCCCTGAGCTTGTGTCGGCAACGGACTCTTCGTCGCAAATGTCTTTTTTGAGGCCGGCCTATTTAGACTGCGTCGGTGGCGGCGGTACGACCACGGCCGCTGTTCTCCAATGCGCGCACGATGAATTCGTTTTTCAGGATAAGCGGCTCAACGAAAATTACCGAGCGCTAATGTCCAGTCTGCCCGCTACTGAGAAGGCAGCGTTGAGAGACGAAGAAAGGAAGTGGCTTGTTTTCAAAGCCAAGCGCTGCGCACTTCCCGATGAGGCTGGGACAGCGGATCAGGTGGCGTCGGCTGACTGCGAAGTTACCGAGACGGAAAAGCAGGCGACGAAGCTTCAACATCGAATACATAAGTAAGTGTCATACATGCAAGGAGCAGTTTTATGGATAGGAATCACTGGAAGCTAGGCGATACCTCGGCCTTGTTTGAGAGCCAGGGCTCCGCAGGCACGGTTTCCCTGGGTGTTGGTGACCATGGCGGCGCGTCATACGGGATCTATCAGCTTTCGAGCAAGGCGGGAACAGCTCAGGAGTTCGTGAACCAGTCGAGCTATGCATCCGATTTTCATGGGTTGCAGCCAGGAAGCGAAGCCTTCAATAACGCTTGGAAAAAGGTGGCGGAGGATCACGCGGACTTCGGCGCCGAGCAGCAGCAGTTCATCAAGAGGACGCACGTGGACCCGGTGACAAGTTCACTGGCGGCTCGAGGGATTGACATATCGGCTCGAGGGCCGGCTGTTCAGGACATGGTGTGGAGCATGTCTGTCCAATATCGAGCGAATACACCGTCTCGTATCGAGCGGGGGATCAATGAAGCGTATGGAGCCGGGGCGGACCTGTCGACATTGAGTGACGCTGACATCGTGCGTGCAGTGCAGCAGTCGAAGCTCGTGCACGTAAATCAGGACTTTGCGAGTTCGGCGCCGACGGTAAGGCAGGGTGTCGAAACCAGAATTCGTGCTGAGGAAAGTGCACTCGTACGACTCGCAGAGACGGGCTCTGTGGGCACGGTCGCTCAAACTACAGCCGACTGGAATTCGGCTTCTCCGGTCCATCATGGGTCGTCTCGGGAGCGGATAGTAGCGGTCCAAGAGAAACTTCGTGACGCCGGAATCCTGACGTCGAAGGGCGAACCTCTTGTCGCGGATGGGGACTTTGGCCCCTCTACTCGGGCTGCAGTCAACGCCTTTCAGTCATCCGTGGGCTTGCCTCCTACAGGGTCCGTGGGCGCACTCACGATGCACCGACTGGAGGAGCAGTCTCAAACAAGGTCGCACCTGCAGGAACAGTCGGTAACGTCTCAGCGCGCGGCGGCGATCTGCCGCTTAGATGACGTTAGCCATCCTGACCACGATTTCTTCCGAAGTGTCCGGCAGCATGTGGCAAACCTCGATGCGAGCCTCGGTCGGGTGCCTGACCAGCATACCGATAACATCGCATCGTCGCTTACTGTTCAGGCGCGGGCTGACGGCATGCATCGTGTCGATCAGATTGCGCTCTCGACTACCGGGGATGCCATGTGGGCTGTGCAGACTCCGGTCGGAAGAAGCGATCACTTGTTCGATCTACGCACATGCGTACCTACGTCCGAGGCAAGCACAACGATGGAGCAAAGCGCCGCGCGTTGGCCCGAAGCCATGCAGCAATTCCAGGGGCATGAGCAGGCACAGCAGCAGAGTCAGCAGCGAGCCATGGACCGGCAGCAGACCGAGAGCCAGGCTCAGGGTGCGGCGGCATCGTCCCTGGTTCGGTAGTCGGAAGAAAAGGTGTGTACTTCTGTGTGGGATTCCCTTTGGCATCCGTCTCAATGATCCGCTGAAGCATCTGATGCACTACGCCAGAGAGACAACTGGATGACGTTCATGAGAGCCGCGGCGATATCCTTCATGGCCAGCTTTTGGCTGGCCGCGTTAATAACGAGTGCGGCCATGGCAGCACCTGCGAAGGCTGCCTCCGAGCCCATCTCAATCCATGCAGCCGAACGCTTTCTGTCGTTTGTCGCGGGCCTTGGTCGGCTGTCAGATGCATCCGCTGAAAGCCTCGAGAAGAAGCTTGCCGTGAGCTTTCAGCGTGAGGGCACGGTTTCCGGATACCGGAGCGCAGCCGGTCCAGGAGGGTGGCAGTACTTCATCGACTTCTATTTTCGAGATCCGCCCAGCCGGAATGGATTCAGCTTCGAGTTTGTCAACCTTGGCGGATCTGCCGACCTGTCCCCTGTGTGCTTCAACTTTGATCGACTGAGGAGCACCCTGCATCAGGCTGGTTTCGATGAGCAAAAACGAGTGGGAGAAATCGGGGAGTTGATTTCCTTCAACTACTTCAAGGGTGATCTCAAACTGGCCGTCCTGATTCAGTCGCCGACGACCGGCGACAGGAATCGAAACTGCGTCCGCCGCATACAAACGCTTCAGTAGCGAACGCAGCGCACGCGGCCACGGCGAGGTAACATTCCCCGTCCCGAGCCAGCAAGGATTCCGCCATGCCCCCCGCGCCAGGCATCCCCCCGATCCCACGGGATGCCCTGCAACTGCCAGCCGACGTCCTCTGGCTGGCGCATTGCAAGGATGGCCCCATCCCTCGCGTCGCGGCGGACGGTGTACGTGAGCTCTTGGAAACCGAACTCGAGCCCTGGAACTTACGCTGGCAGGAAGACTTCCTCGACGTCCAGGCGCGCTTGCGTCACGCGAGCGCGGCGTTCTTCGCCGTCGACGAAGCCGACATCAGCCTCGTCGCCTGCACGTCGGCAGGGCTGGAAGCGATCTCGCTGGGGTATCCGTGGCAATCGGGTGACGAGGTGCTTATCCCCGCCGGGGAGTTCTCGAGCAATCGCCTTCCCTGGCTGGCGCTATCAGCTCGCGGCGTCGTCTGCCGCGAGGTGGAGCTGTGGCCAGACCAGATGGCCGCCAACCCCGCACCACCCACGCCCGGCATCGAGCCTGAGCAACGCCTGCTCGATGCGATCACACCGCGTACGCGACTGATGTCGGTGTCATGGATCCGCTTTCAGGACGGCACACGGCTCGATCTGGATCGTCTGGGGCAGGGCTGTGCCGCTCGTGGCGTGCATCTCGTGGTCGATGGTATTCAGGGCGCTGGCACGATGGTCCCTTCGCTTACGCATGTGGATGCCTTCGTCAGTGGCGGTCACAAGGGCCTGCTCGGCACGCAGGGGCAGGGCGTGATGTGGACCCGTCCGACGTTTCGCCAGCGGTTGGTGCCTCTCGGTACATGGCTGTCCGCGCCCGCGGCGTTCTCACAGTCGGGCACGCAGGCGGATGGGGGCGACCTCTGGGCGAGTGACGGGCGCCGGTTGGAGGCGGGTAGCCCGTCGATTCTTTCGTGTGGCGCGCTCGGTCATTCCGTGCAGCTGTTGCTCGACAGCGGCGGCGCGCGCGCTATCCAGGCGCACGTCATGGCGCTGCAACGGTTAGTACTGGAACGACTGCTTCCCCACGAGGAATGGTCCTCTGACGTCGCGCGTCTTCAGGGCTTGCTGGAATCCGAAAGACTCGGACCGACCTTGTCGTTTCGTGTCGAGGACGATCGCGCCGAGCGGCTTCTCGCGGCAGCGGCGAAGCAGAAGATCGGTACGAGTACACGCGAGGGCTACCTGCGCGTGGCGTTGCACGGCTGGCATTCGGTGAAAGATGTCGAGCGGACGGTGGCGTGGCTGACGCAAGTGGACCTCCCTCGCTAAGCACCTCCATCCGCTTGCGGCTCCCTGTTGTCGGTCGCTTCCTGACAATTCGTCCGGGCGGATACTCCATATGGAGGATCGAAGACGCTGTCCCGCACGCCCGTCGCCTCGTAAAAGCCAGAAAGCCGACAGGCATTCACCCGAGGCGGCGCCCAGAATCGGAAAAAAACGAGAGGGGACGTCGTGAACATCCGGATCATCAGCCTGTTTCTTATCGCGTTTGCCGCAAACGTAAACGCAAGCACCGATGTCTGGCAGCCCACCGCCGGACACACGCAAATACCGTTGTGGCCGGAAGCACCGCCCGCGGCGACGCCTATGCCCGGCCCGGAATATGTCAGGACGAGCACGAAGCAGTTCGGCGGCAAAACGATGGTAACCGTCAGCAACGTGTCGCAGCCCACCATGACGGTCTACGCACCGAAAGGCGAGAATACGGGTGCTGCAGTCGTCGTATTTCCGGGAGGTGGCTTCGAGATTCTGGCCATGGATCTCGAGGGCACCGAAGCATGCGACTGGCTGACGTCCCGGGGCATCACGTGCGTGCTGGTGAAGTATCGCGTGCCGAGTCTGCCCTATGTGGCGGCTTGCGATTGCCGCCCGCACAACCGCGCGCTGTCGACGCCGTCGTTGCAGGATGCGCAAAGGACCATGCGACTGGTGCGCTCGCATGCGGCGGAGTGGAAGGTCGATCCGCACAAGATCGGCGTGCTGGGCTTTTCGGCGGGTGGCTTTCTGGTGGCGGAAATCAGCACGGTTTTCGACCGCAAACTATACGCGCCGGTGGATGGCGCCGATAAGGAGAGTGCCCGGCCGGATTTCGCCATGCTGATCTACCCGGGGCATCTCGCCACGGAGGACGACAAAGCCAATCCCAATCTTCCGATCACCGCCCATGTGCCGCCGTCATTTCTTGTCCAGGCGGAAGACGATTACACGGACGGCGTGCATCAGTCGCTGGTCTACTACGCCGCGCTGGCCAGGGAGCACGTGCCCGCGGAAATGCACCTGTATGCACAGGGCGGGCACGCGTTTGGCCTGCGGTCGACGAACTTGCCGATCGATGGATGGCCCGCACTGGCCGAAGCCTGGATGCGGACGATCGGTATCACCCACTGAAAACGCATGCTCTGGCGGATCACTCCCCCGCTGCGAGCAACTCGTCCAGCTGCGCAAACTGTTCCGGCAGGCCTTCCGCCGAGCCAGCGATCGCCTCGTCGCGCGCCGCTTTCGTCGGATACAGTTCGTGCAGGGTGACCAGCGTCTTGTCGTCCTTTTCTTCGAACGTCACGGTGGTCAGCGCGCCCTGGTCGCTTTCTTCGTTCGTCCATACGAGCCGCGTGTTCTCGGTCACTTCCTTGTAAGTACCGAAGAACGCCATTGGCTGATCGAAGGCCGGATGTTTGAACACCAGGCGATACGTGCCGCCGGTGCGGATGTCCATGTCGCCCGAGACCAGCGACATGCCGGCGGATTTCGGAATCCACCAGCGTTTGAACAGCTCCGGATTGCGCCACGCCTCGAACACGAGATGCACCGGCGCATCGAACGTGCGCGTCACAACGAGCTCGCGGTCGCCTTTGCGTTCCACGGCGGTGCGCTTGATTGCGGCTGAACTACCTTCGCTTGCCATTGGCCTTCTCCTCGCGTTTAAGGTGGTCGACGATTTCATCCAGCGCGTCGAAGCGCGCGCTCCAGAGTTCGCGGTGCCGCTCGATCCAGGCGGCTTCTTCTTCCAGCTGACGTATCCCCAGCCTGCAGGTGCGCACGCGCCCGACCTTCTCCGTGGTCACGAGCCCCGCGTCTTCCAGAATGCTGACGTGCTTGCCCATGCCGGTAAGGGTCATGTGGAAACGTTGGGCGAGGTCGCTGACCGAGGCGTCCGAACGGCCAAGCTGCTCCAGCACGCCGCGTCGGGTGACGTCGGAGAGGGCGGCGAAGGTGGCGTCGAGGCGGGCTTGATAGTGAACCATGTGGTTCACTGTATGCCCCGGTCGGTGGGTTTGCAATACCTCGGGGCCCTGGTCACAACGGCGGCATGGCGTCTGAGAACTTTGCCGGCGCCGCCGTTTGGTGGTCGCTCCGATTCGCTTTCAGGTCACTGGGTGCCGAGTTCGGGAGTCGTCTTCTCCAGGATCTTCATCGCTTTTGCGTTCTCGGCTTGCCAGGTCGCGATGTCGGCGTCGGAAGTCGGCGTCGACCCGGTGGACACCGGCGTGCCGTCGGGTCTCGTGATCGGCGGACGGGGTGCGGCGGTCGGCCGGGTCATGGTCGCGTAGCTTTGGTGCGACACCGCCGGTGGCGTCGCGAGCCGGGACGAGTAGTAGTCGCTGGGTCGAGTCACAAAATGACGAGTCGGCGTGGCGGCGTCGGCGCGTGCATTGGCGACGCCCTGTGAGGTGGACTGGATGATGGACTTACCCATGTTATCCAGGACGCGCGGGATGGACAGGTAGCTGATAAGCAGGACCGCGACGACGGCGAGAAGCGCGATGATCGGCGTGCCGGACGTCGACGCGGATACCCGCGGTCGTTTACGACCGGCCATCACCCAGCTCGGCCTGTCATCCAGCGGCGGCATGTCCACCTCGGGAATCGGCCCGAGCATGCTCCGTATCTCCGCACCGCCGATCAGCTGGATCGGCATGAACTTCGCCGCTGACCGCATGGCGTGATCGGTGAACTCGCCGGAGGAGATCAGGATGGCGCGCTGTGCACCCTCCGTGTGCATCACGCCGATCAGTTCATGCACCGCGTTATGCGGCACCTGTCCCGTGTTCCAGTGCTTGCACTGCACGACGATGTATTCGCCAGCGCGGTACAGCTTGAGGTCGATACCGCCATCGGCCTTGGCGTGACCGACGCCCGTGCCGGAATGATCCACCCGGTAGCCCTGCCCACGGTAATACTCGGCGACGCGTCGCTCGAAGTCATCCCAGCGCACCTGGGTGAGCGGATCACTCCAGCGCGAGCGGACGGGTTTCCAGCGGCGGCTCATGGGCCTGCGCCTGATCTGTTCAACGCCATGTCTTCCCCTGACGTCCGGGTGTCGAAGGTTTCGTGCACGGTCCGGGCGTTCCAGGTCGATGGTACTCAGGCGGCGACGCGGTGGGCAATGATCATGTATGCCTATTCGGCCCGGTACGCCGCTATCTGGTGTCGCGCACCGCGGCTTACTTGCCGCCGGTCACGTCCAGAAAGGTGCCGGTAATGAATGAGGCCTCGGCGCCTGCAAGCCACAGGATCGCGCGCGCCACCTCGTCGGGCTGACCGCCACGCTTCATCGGTATGGATTCCTTGACGCGGTCCACTCGTCCCGGCTCGCCACCGCTGGCGTGCATGTCCGTGTAAATGTGTCCGGGGCGAACGCAGTTGACACGGATGCCCTCGGCGGCGACTTCCCTGGCAAAGCCAGTGGTGAAGGTCTCGAGCGCACCCTTGGACGCCGCGTAGTCGACGTACTCGTTCGGGCTGCCCAGTCGTGCGGATGCGGACGACACGTTGACGACGGAACCGCCCCGGCCGCCATGGCGATGCGACATCCGTCGTATGGCGTGTTGTGCGAAGAGGATGGGGCCAATCGCATTGACCGCGAAAATGCGCTGCATCCGCTCGAAGCTCAGGTCCTCCAGGCGGGACTGCTGCGCGAGAACGCCTGCATTGTTTACCAGCACGTCGATGCGACCGAACTCGCGGTCGATCGCGGCGAAGAGCCCGTCGATCTGCCCGGGATCGGCGCTGTCCGCGCGTAGGGTCAATGCGCGACGTCCTGCCGCTTCGACATCGGTTGCGACGGCGAGTGCCGCGGACTCGTCGGAGACGTAGGTGATCGCAACATCGTAGCCCTGGGCGGCGGCCAGTCGTGCCGTGGCCGCGCCGATGCCCCGGCTGCCGCCGGTGATCAGGATGAGCGGTACCTGCGAATCGTCAGTCATGGTCGAAACCCTTATGTCGTGGAAGCGGTGGCGCGCAGATGAGGCTTCAGCAACATCACCAGCGGCGCAATCAGGGCGGCGGTCGCGGCCGAGGCGAGGATGCCGATCGTCTGATTGCTGTGATCGGCGATGGCGCCGTACAGGATGGGCGCGGCGCCGCCCGAAACGACCACGCTCGTGTAAAAGACCGCGAACGCGCGACCGGTGTCACTGTCGGAGAGCTCCGGCACCGTCCCGTAAAGCACCGATGATGTGCCATTGAGCACGACACCGAGCAATGGCAGCACGATGAGCGTCGGTGTCAGCGGTGTGAGCAGCGTCGCGGCCATCAGCGCGGCTGTGGCGACCTCGGTCACGATGACGCTCCCGACCACACCCAGTCGCTCACCCAGCCATCCGCAGGTCGCCTTGCCCAGCGCGCCACCGATGAAGAGCAGAGCAAGCGCGACGCCCACGGTCGGGGAGTTGCCGCCCTTGGCATGAATCAGAAACGGGAGGAACAGCAGATAGCCCATGCGGGTCGCCGTATCCAGCGCACCGATGGTCGTCAGGATGCCGAAGCTGCCACGGCCGTGACCACGTTGCGTCTTTACCCTGGCGCGTGCGATCACGGGAGTCTTCGGCGCCCAGGACCTCAGTCCCAGCGCGACAACGATGCCAAGCAGCGCCATCAATCCCAGCACGGGGCGCCAGGCGAGCACGGGCAACGTCACCGCGACAAGCGCCGGCACGATGGCCTTACCGAGGTCGCCGGAAAAGTTGTACATCCCCAGCGGTCGTCGCGATGCGTCGCCGTAGCTGTCGGTGACGAGCATCGAACCGCGTGGATGCTGGATGCTCGAACCCACGCCCGCCACGACGAGGCCGACGCAGAGTCCCGCGAAGCCGAGCGGCAGCGCCATGATCAGAAATCCCATGGCCGCGATGACGGTCGCAAGTATCAGTGCGGATCGGGCCGATACGCCACGCAGGGCGCGATCGGCGGGAATCTGCAGGCCGCCCATGGTGCCGTAATAGAGCGCGCGCACCAGGGCCAGCGCCGCATAGGACAGACCGAACTGCGCCTGCCACACGGGAAGAAAGGCATAGAGGCCGTCGGTATAGCCGTCATGCAGTGCGTGGGTAAAGCACGCGGCCAGCAGGTTGCGCGAACGGGGCGCTTGGGGCGTGCGTTCGCCGTCGAAGGTGACGGGGAGGTCGGTCGAGGCTGCCATGCGGCTATGCTAGATAAGCGAGAAATAATCAACAAGACAACCATGACTCACCTTATGCGTGAGCCTAAATCACGGATAGCCATGCGCCGCCTGCCACCTCTCCATGCTCTACGGGTCTTCGAAGTCGCCGCCCAGACGGACAGTTACGCCGACGCGGCGGCGGAACTCGGCGTAACTCACGGTGCCGTCAGCCGGCAGATCGCGGTGTTGGAAACGTGGCTGGGCCAGAAGCTCTTCGTCAAGGAAGGTCGCCGTATGGTGGCAACGCCGGCCGCGAGGCTGTTCGCCGCCGAGATCGGCCTGTCGTTCGATCGCCTGGTGGTGGCGGCCGAGGCGTGCGGACAGCCAGGGGCACGGCGCATCGTGCGCGTCAGCGCGCCGACCAGTTTCGCGATGCGCTGGCTGATCCCCCGGCTGGGCCGCTTTCACGCCGGGCATCCGGACACTGAAATCGTTGTCACCACGGTATCGACGCTCTTCGAGGAACTGCGCGGCGGCGTCGATGTGACGATTCGGCGTGGTCCTGGGCGCGATCGCCTGTTGCCTCAGCATCGCGTCGTCCCCGTGCTGGATGACGTCGATACGCTGATCATGAGTCCCGCCTTGTTTGCCTGCCAACCCGTGCTGAAACCGTCCGATATCCAGGGCCACACGCTGTTCGCCACGGAGACACGACCGGGCGACTGGCGTGACTGGCTCGAGGCCGCCGGTGTACATCACCTCGCAGGACTTTCGCGCCAGCGCTTCGATCATTTCTTTGTGACCCGTCAGGCCATCGAGGATGGTCTGGGTATCGGCATCGGGCCCTTGCCGATGCTGGAGATGGATGTCGCCAACGGACGGCTGATGACGCCGCTGGCGGATATCCGGGTAGTGCGTACGGGGTATGTCGCGATCGTCGGTCGGGGGTCTGAAGAGGGTGGCTCGGTCAACCGGTTTGTCGAATGGCTTGCGGGGGAAAGGCCGACGACGATACTCGCCCAGATTCAGCCATCAAGCCTCTGAGAATCTATTCAACATATGGACGCATGAAGTCTATAGTTAATTGATTTATAGATATTTTGACAAAAAGTATCTATTCAAGTATCTATTCAGTGATGGCAAAGCCTGCGCCCATGACCGAGACCTTGATCAACGTGCTTCGTCGGCGCGGGCCACTTGGCGCGAGAGATCTGGGCGAGGCACTCGGCGTCAGCCAGCCGACGATTTCCCGGTTGCTCGACACCAGTGGGGCGGAGGTGACGCGTTTTGGTCGAGCCAGGCGTACGCGTTATGCAGCACGGCGCAATGTCCGGGGTCTCGGTTACGAGTGGCCGCTTTTCCGAGTCGATGCGCAAGGTCGACCTCACGAGTTTGGCCTACTTGCGGCGCTGCATGGCGGCGGATGTCTTCTGACAGGGGCCACTCCGGTGTGGTTGCGCGACGAGTTCGTCGATGGGCTGTTTCCCGGTGTGCCCTGGTTCCTCGACGACCAACGGCCACAAGGATTTCTTGGCCGCCAGTTCGCGCAGCGCTGGTCGCGCGAATTGGGACTGCCCGCCGATGTGCTGCTCTGGGACAACGACGCGGTACTTACGGCGTTACTCCGTCACGGCGAGGATGGTCCGGGAAATTTCATTCTGGGCGAGGCTGCGCTCGAGCGTGCATTGCAAAGTGAGTTCGACGTCGTTGCCGAGGAGACTCGATGGTCTCGTTACGGTGACATGGCTAATGTAGCCATCGCCGGTGAAGCCGTCGGATCATCGGCGGCAGGCGAGCAGCCCAAGTTCACAGCCACGGTGATCGACGCGGAAGGTGCCACCCGCCACGTCATTGTCAAGTTCACCGAGCCGGTGGAAGCCGGTGCTACGGCACAGCGCTGGGCTGATCTCCTAATCTGCGAGCACCTGGCTGGCCAGCTCCTGGCCGAGCAAGGCAACGCCAGTGCGCCTACCGAATTGATCTGGTCGCAAGGCCGCCTTTGCCTTGAAGCGACCCGCTTCGATCGCATAGGCGCCTACGGGCGGCGAGGCTGCGTCAGTCTGGCGGCGTGGAGCGATGCGCACGACGGCAACCGCGACGACTGGGCCACTGCTGCCAGGCGCATGCATGAAGCTGGGTGGATCGACGACGCATCGCTGGCGCAGGTTCGTCAGCGCTGGTGGTTCGGCCGGCTGATCGGCAACACCGACATGCACTTCGGTAACCTCTCGTTCTTCCTCGATGACACGCTGCCAATGGCGGTGACACCGAGTTACGACATGTTGCCTATGCTATATCGGCCTGCTTCAAATGGCGCCATACCACCCCGCGTCTTCCAGCCCGCTGTGCCGAGTCCGGGGGATATGACGTACTGGCTGTGCGCTGCACGCTGGGCTGTGATCTATTGGACGCGTGTTAGTCAGCATGCGGAAATCAGTGAGGGATTCCACGATATCGCCAAGGCAAATATCGAAGCGATAGCCCGCCTGCGCGAGCGCTTCGATACCTGACATCCGTAGTGATCGGCGCAGGCCCTGCTGCTAAAGTTTCTCCCTGCCCGCACTCAGGACCCTCGTTATGGACAACATCGAACGCTTCGACACCGGTGTCCCGGCCACCGCGTTCCGCCTGTCCTGGGTAGCCTATGTTCGTCCCGTCGTGACCCTCGCTGCCGCGCTCGTCATCGCCTGGTTCCTCCCCGTGCTGTATCGGTCGATTCTTGCGGTGCTGGCTTTGGCCTGGTTCGTCTACGCCATCATGGAGGCAAGAGAGGTTCGGCTCTTCGTCAACGACGACGGCATCTGGGTACGCAGCGGCATCCTTCCGTGGAACCGCGGCGTCAGTGGAGTGAAGTGGCGTGACCTGGACGAAGCCTCGTTTCATACGGGCTTTTTCAGCTGGGCCGCCAGGTCCTACCGGGTGCGGATCGGTCACCGCTTTACGAAGAGCAGTGAGATCCTTCTGATGCACGTACACGAAGGCAATCGTGCGGTGGCGGAAATCAACGGGATTCATCGTGCAAGGATTTCGCGGGGTCACGACTGACGACGGCGAAACCGCTCGCTCGGTGTGGATAGCTACCCAGCGGGCTGTCGGGCTGCTGGGTAGCGCATCGATTACATGCCCGCGGCATTCAGCAGCGCGTTACCGCTCTGTCCCGCGCTTCCGCTCGTCTTGTAGGCATTGAGAAGAATGCCCTTCTTGTCGAATTCGAAGACGGCGTCTTCGTGCTCATTAGGCTGGAACGGCATGGCGGCGATACGTGTGAACGTATAGTTCCAGACTTCCTTGCCCATCACCTCGGACTTCTTTGGCGGCTGGCCGATGGCGGCGATGACGTCTTCTCGGCGGGTCTTGCCTTTGGTGAAGGAGTTCAGGGTCTCCTGGCTGATCTGGGTGCCCGTTTTGTGGTCGAGTGCGCTGCATCCGGCCATGGCGGCGACGGTCAGGGCTGCGACGGCGAAAGCTCCAGCGATCTTCATATGAGTTCCTCTCATGGTCTTGCGTGGGGATATCGTCAGCTGACGACCGCCCATTGTGCGTTGGCAAGAAACGGTTTGGGGCTGTCTTCACGCATTTTCAGACTAGTCCTATGCCGCTGCGCGGACGCGGCCTCGGCATGCGGGTTCTCCGACATCGACGACGTCAACTCCTTATTTACATTCCGCACCGCTTCCCGGTAGCCTCTCTTCCGCCCAAAACCACGGGCTACCTCATTTGCGCCACCGGACGGAGCAGTCAGTTGTTGAAGGTCAGGGATCCCCGCCGCCATTGCGCGGCGCAGGCTGCAAGCTCCACACGCGCCAAAGCTCATATCCACGAATCGCGACGTTTCTCGGTGCGAGGCGCATCTCTTTGCGACGCACGTGGACCGCTGGCGCGTGCCCGTGTGAGCGCACTTCGCGAACTACGTCACAGTTTCTGACAGGCACATCAGGGAGGCCACCGCATGGATGGCGGACGCATGTGTCTGTTTCCAAAGATCGACAATCATCGGTTGTGCTGCCCAGGCCAGCCACGATATCTCCAGGGGAACATCGAATGAATCGCACTTACCGTCTCGTATGGAACAGAGCCCTGCGCGTTGTCCAGGTCGCTTCGGAACTCTCGTCGAGCGAGGGCGCCGCAGCGGACGGCACGAATGCCGCGCCGCCGCGGATGACGCGTCTGTTCAGCGCGTTGCTGGCAGCCGGCCTTTGCTTATCGTCTGCCGTGGTCTTCGCGCAGAACGCGGCGCCTGGCGGCTCCGGCAACTCCGCGGCGGCCGGAACGGTCCTCTCGGGCGCGGGCGGCGCGGGTAACGGGACGGGCGGGCAGGCGACGCATGTCGATTCGTCCTTCGACGCGAGCGTGATCGACGGCGCATCCGCGAATAACGGCGTGGGTGGCTCGGGCGCGTCAGGCATCGACGACCCCGAGGGGGCGACAGGCGTGGGTGGCGCGGGTGGTGCGGTAGGCGCGCCCGGCACGGTGATCGTCGGCGGACGCGGCGGGGATGGCAGCACGGGCCATGCCCCGGGTGGCGGTGGCGGTGGCGGCGCGGGTGTCTATACCACGGCGACGAGCTACAACGTTTCCGCTACCACCATCACGGGCGGCGCGGGCGGCCATGGTGGCGGGCAGGATCTGATTGCCGGTGGGGCCGGGGGCGGTGGCGGTGGGGCCGGTCTGGTGTCGGGCGTCGCCCGCGGCTTCGTTCTCAATCTGTCAGCAGGGCAGTCGATCACGGGCGGTGCCGGCGGCGCGGGTGGCGCGGGCAGCACCACCGGCGTCTCGGTCGGTGGCGGTGGTGGCGGTGGTGGCGACGGCGTACTCATCACGGGTACGGCGGGTAAGGTCACCAATGCCAATGGAGCCACGATCACAGGCGGCGTGGGCGGCGCCGCCGGTGGGGGCAATTCGGCGTCGGGCGGCAGCGGCGCGTCCGGCGCCGGTATCCGTGCGCTGGCCTCGGGATTGCACGTCACCAACAACGGCACGATCACCGGTGGTGCGGCGACCGGCAACGGCGCGGCGGGCAACGCAATCGTGACCCAGGACAGCGCCGACATCGAGAACTACGGCACCCTCGCGGGTGGCGCGTTCACCGGCGGCCATGCATCGGCGGTGCTCTTCAACGGCGCCGGCAATGTGCTGGGGCTGCACGCGGGTACCGTGATTCAAGGCGCCATCGAGCTTGCCAGTAACGCGAGCGCCTCGATCGTCGCGGATGCCGCCGTATCACTGAATGGCGTCACGCTCGACGGCGGCACGGCCGACGTCGTCTTCAACGCGACCAACGGCGGCTCGATCGACCTCGGTGGCGACCTCACCGGCACGGGCACCGTCCGTAGCACGGGCGTGGGCAGCCTGACGCTGGACAACGTCAACCTCACCGGCTCGCTGGCGCTGAGCCACACCGGCGGTACCCATACCGCGGGCACCGTGCAGACGACCGGCGCGCAGACCTACGTCAGCGGCGTGACGCTGGACGGCGCCACGCTGTTTTCCAGCGGATCGAACATCGGCTTCAACGGCGTGACCGCCGGTACCGACGCCCTCAGCGTCACCGCCGGTGGCACGATCACCGCCAGCGGCGTGGTCACGCTCGGTGGCAGCAGTGTCTTCACCGCGCTCGGTCATGACATCACGATGACCAACGCGGGCAACCGCTTTGCCGGACTGCTGACCGCGACGGGCCGCAATATCGCCATTGCTTCGAACAGCGCGTTATCCGTGGGTCCGGTCAGCGCCACGGGCAATGTCACGCTGACCGGCACCGCCATCACACTGCAGAACGATCTGCAGGCGACGGGCACGCTGACGCTCACCGGTGACAGTGTCACGCAGACCGCGGGCGGCGTAGTGGTCGGGACCCTGACGGGCAGCACGACCGGCGACTTCGTCCTTGCGAGCACCAATAACGCCATCGCCACGCTGGGTAACCTCACGGCGCAGAACGCGACGCTTGCGGGCGCCACACCACTCAACATCACCGGTACGGTCAACGTGCAGTCCCTCGCGTTGTCGTCGGCCGGCCGCTCGGTGCTGACCGGTACGCTCACGTCGACCGGCAACGTCACGCTCCAGTCCGGGACGGAACTCGCCGTCGGTGGTGGCGGGACTACCGGTGCGCTTACCGGCAACGTGGTGGACAACGGCACGCTGTCGTTCAACCGTTCCAATGACGTCAGCTTTACGGGCGATCTCAGCGGCGCCGGTGCGCTGGTGAAGAACGGCGCGGGCAAGCTGTTGTTCGACGGCGACGGCAGCGGCTTCACGGGGAACACCACGGTCAGCGCCGGCAGCCTGATCGTCGGCAGCGCGGCGAACAGCGCGGCGGTACTTGGCGGTCCGAGCGGCGCCGGTGCCGGCGTCACGGTCAACGGCGGTGGCACGCTCGGTGGCCACGGCACCATCGCGACGAACGTCGACGTCCTCTCGGGCGGTACGTTGTCGCCGGGCAATTCCGTAGGAACGCTGACGTTCGACGGCAATCTCACCCTCGAGCAGGGCAGCACGTTGCAGGCTGAGTTCGGTGGGCTGGGCTCGGGCGACCAGGTGGTCGTGTCGGGCAACCTCGCTCTCAACGGTGCCACGCTCAACGTCGTCGATGCCGGCGGCATGACCAACGGCGTCTACAATCTTTTCAGCACCGGTGGCACGCTCAGCACGAGCAACGGCGGTCTGGTGCTCGGCACGACGCCGGCGGGCCACCCGCTGACGCTGCAGTATCTGACCAGCTTCGGCCAGGTCAACCTGATCGATAACTCGACCTCGAACCTGAGCTTCTGGAACGCCAACGGCCTCGCCTCCGCTACGCAGATGGGCGGCGGCACCGGCGTCTGGTCGACCACCGCGCCGAACTGGACCGACGCCACCGGCACGCAGCCGAACGGTCAGATGTCGCCGCAGCCCGGCTTTGCCATCTTCGGTGGCGCCGCGGGCACGGTCACGGTCGACGGTACGCCAGGCCAGCTCCAGGCGACGGGCATGCAGTTCCTCACCGACGGCTACACGCTGACCGGTGACCCGGTACAGCTGCTGACCACCGATGGCACGACGCCGATCATCCGCGTCGGCGACGGTACGGCCAGCAGTGCGCCGTACACGGCGACGGTGTCGAGCGTGCTGACGGGCAACCAGGGCATGGAGAAGGCCGACGCGGGTACGCTCGTGCTGACCGCGGCTAATACGTATACGGGTAACACCGTGGTTTCGGGTGGCACGCTTGCCGTCTCCGCCGATAACAACCTGGGCGATGCCGCCAATGGTGTGACGCTTCAGGGCGGCACGCTGGGTATTACCGGCACGTCCTTCACCACGACCGACCGGGCGCTGACCCTCGCCTCCGGCACGGGCGGCACGCTGGCGGTCGCCGATGCGGGCAACGTCTTCAACTGGCACGGCGGCATCACTGGCGCGGGTACGCTCACCGTGCAGGGCCCGGGCACGCTGCTGCTCGATCATGCCAACAGCTACACCGGCGACACCGTGGTCAACGGCACTCTGCACCTCGCCGCGAACGGCGCCATCGGCACCGGTACGCTGGTGCTCAATGGCGGTAGTCGCGTCGCGCTGTACGCGCCCGGCACGACGCTGGCCAATTCGGTGGTCGTCGGCGGCGAGACCACGCTCGACACCGGCGCGGGCATCGCGACGCTGACCGGCGCGGTGTCGTCCGCGGCGGGTAGCGACACCTCGCTCGACATCGTGCACAAGACCGGCACGGGCACGCTGTTGCTTGCGAACGCGGTCTCGCTGGGCGCCGTCAATATCGACGCCGGTACGCTGCAGATCGGTAACGGTGCGACCAGCGGCAGTCTGGCGGGTAATGTCGTGAACAACGGTGCGCTGGTTTTCCAGCGCGCCGACAACACGAGCTTCGGCGGTGTGCTCAGCGGCGCGGGTACCGTCAGCAAGCTCGGCGCGGGCAATCTGCAGCTCACCGGTGACAGCTCGGCATTCGCTGGTTCGACCACGGTGAGCTCGGGCAGCCTCCAGGTCGACGGCTCGCTCGGCGGCTCGCTCACTTTCGCCAGCGGCACGACGTTCACCGGTAACGGTACTGCGGGCAACGTCACGTTGCAGAGCGGATCGATCCTGTCGCCGGGCGGTGCGGGCATCGGCAAGCTCGCCACCGCGGGCGACCTCACCGTCGCCGCCGGCACGCAGTACTCGCTGGACCTCGACAATACCGGGCATAGCGACACGGTCAGCGTCGGCGGCAAGGCGACGCTGCAAGGGGGCTCGGTCGTCAGCCTTGCGAGTGCTGCGGGCAAGTGGAGCCCGACCGCCACCTACACGATCCTGACCGCCGCCAACGGCGTCAGTGGCACATTCAGCAATGTGTCGAGCAATCTCGCGTTCCTGACGCCCCAGCTGGCCTACACAGCCAGCGCGGTGAACCTCACGCTGATCCGTAATGACATCCTGTTTGCCGACATCGGTGCTACCCGCAACCAGAAGGCGACGGCAGCGGCGATCGAATCGATTGGCGAAGACCACCCGGTGTTCGACACGGTGGTGAAGCTCGACGCCGCTTCGGCACGTCGTGCTTACGACCAACTGTCGGGCGAAATTCACGCCAACCTGCAGGGTGCCATCGCGGACGACGACCGTTACAAGCGCGAAGCGATCAACCAGCACCTGCTGACCCAGTTCGCCGATGAAACGGAAGACTCGTTCGCGACGTGGGCGTCGGCATGGGGCCATCGCGGCCACCATGAAGAAGACGGCAATGCGTCGAAGCTGGATGCCAGCGGCAGCGGATTCTTCGTCGGTGCGGACAAGGGCATCGCGGATCGCTCGCGTATCGGTGTGGCGCTCGGCAGCGGTCGTATCTCCGCGGATGCGCGCGACGATTCCGCCAGCGGCAATACGCTGACGGCGGCGATCTATGGCGGCGCCGACTTCGGCGACGTGATGATTCAGGCCGGTGGCATCTATTCGCGTTACGACATCGACACGCATCGCACGGTCGACGTGGATTCGCTGGCCGGTCGCCTGAGCGGCACCACCAAGGCGCACTCGCTGCAGGGTTTCGTCGAAGGCTCCTACGAGTTCCGTTGGGACAGCGGCGCGCTGGCGCCGTTCGTCAACATCGCCCAGCAGCAGCTTCGCACCAACTCGTCCGACGAGCGCGGTTCGGACGCCGCCCTGCACGTGATGGGCAGCAAGAGCGACCTGACCTACGGCACCCTCGGCGTACGCGGGCGTAAGGACTTCGGCGAAGACGGCCGCTTCGGCATCTTCGGCAGCGTGGGCTGGCAGCATGCGGCCGGCGACACCGACACGAGCAGCAAGCAGCGCTTCCTGGAAGGCGGCAACGCGTTCGAAGTGATGGGCACGCCGGTCGGGAAGAATGCGGGCGTGGGCGTCTTCGGTGTCCGTTTCCTCGCGACGCCGACCGTCACCATCGATGCCTCGTGGAATGGTCAGTTCGCCAGCGAGGCGAAGGACCAGTCGGCTCGCCTGGCACTCAACTGGGTGTTCTGATGAAAGGCCCGGGCCACGTTTCGGCGTGCGCCCGGGCCGTTGCGACTTACGGAACGTCGGGTACGACCGGGGCGGGAGTCTGTGCGACGCGCTCCGCCGTTCCGGCGTGAGGCTGGCTTGCCGACTGCTGCATGGCCTGCATCTGTGCCCGCTGGATCTCGTGGATGTAAACCCCGTACATCACGCACAGCATCAAAGCCATCACGATCACGGCACCCACGGCGGCGAAGACCGGCGCGCGACCTGGTGTCCGGGCGTCCACGTCGGCCCAGGGCGCGGTGTCGTTGGCGGACAGTACGGGAAGCGGCGGCTCGGAGACCTTGCCGAGCATGGCGCGTATGCCTACTCCGTCGACCAGCACGATATTCGGAAACCGCGACGCCGCCTCGATGGCGGAGCGGGTGAATTCACCCGAGGTGACCACGATGGCGCGGGTGGCGCCGACCGCATGCATGACGCCCATCAGCTGGTGCACGTCATGGTGCGGCACCTGCTGTGCGACCCAGTGCTTGCACTGAACGACGGTGATTTCGTCGCCACGCGTCAGCGTGAGGTTGCTGCCGACGCCGACGTCGTCACTGCGACCTGCGAGATCCGGGCCGGCATGCTCGACGATGTAGCCTCGTTCCCGATAGTAGGTGGCGACGAGTCGCTGGAACTCACTCCGCGATACACGGGTGAGTGCGTCGTCGTGCCGAAAACGCACAGGCTTGGTGAACCTCATCGCCAGCCACCCGCGATGATCAACCGAAAGTCGCGCCCATGGGCGCCGTGCAGGACTGCCATGGTATTCCCCCTGATCGAGCGTCGCGCCCCCTTGGTACGTCGCTGGATGCTGTGGAATATAGCGCGTTATCCTGTGGATTCCTGTAGGCGAATGCCTACATCGCATTGCCTAAGTAGGTAATCGTTTTCACGCGTAAGTAGTATCTGCGTACTCGACGAAGCAAGGACATCGTTTTGCGACATCCCATGAGATCGATCTTCATCGGCGCCGCGGTACTCGCGCCCGCGGTCAGTTACGCCGCCGGATTCGACTGCGCGAAGGCATCCACTCCCATCGAGAAGGCGATTTGCGCATCCCCCAAGGTGTCGGCGCTGGATGGTGAGCTCGGCGACGCGTTCAAGGTCGCCCTGGCCGGCCACCCCGGTAAAGCCGACGCGCTCAAGCTCGATCAGCGTCACTGGCTGGCCAGTCGCGATGAAGCAATCAGCAGCCAGATACGCGACGAGCCAGGCAAGACGTTGTCTGGTGACGTGGCCCGGTATCGCGACCGTATCGACTTCCTGAAGGGTCTGGACGCACCCGTTCCTAAACCACTGGACGTGATCGCCGCCGCATTGCCGAAGCTATCGGGCAGCCAATACGACGTGCTTCACGGGCTGGCGGCCAAGGGCGTGCCGCTGGTGGTCGCGAAGAGCAGCGACATGAGCAAGCCGTCCGACTTTCCCTACGAGGCGGACAAGACCGTCGCGGACGCGCTCACTGAAGGAAGCGGCGACGCGCAGTACCGCGTCCTCGCGGGATCGCCCGTGAGTTCCGTGTATTCGTTGCAGGGGACGGCGAACTGCTGGTCGGAAACGCCGTTCCGCATCGAAGGCAAAAAGGCTATCGCCGTCGAGGCTCCGGACGCCTGGGGTGCCGACTGCATGTCGTCGCACGAGCTAGTGAAGATTGCCGGCGATTACGCGGCGGTGGTTGTGGGCTATGGCGGGGCCGATGAGCTGAGGGTGCAGGCCGCCCGTTGGGAAGGAAAGGCCTTCGGCAAGGACGCGCTGCTGGTCGCGCGCTTCGACCACACGCTTTCGATCAAGGGCAGCGCCTGCGCGCCGAAGCAGTCACCGTGTGACGATTTTGCGGCGACCGCGATGACCGTCGCCAACCGCTTCGACCGGAGTCCGCTTGCCGACACGCTGGCGCGGCTGCCCCAGGGCGCCGACAAGGCGGCGTATGCCGCGGCGTACGCGGCGGCGACGGCTGACGACGGGATGGCAGCAAAGAAGAGCCAGACGCGGCCGAGCCTGCCGGACTTCGGCACCGGTTTCACGGACGGTTCGATGGCGGATTACAGCGCCGAAGGCACGTTGTTTCCGCTGACCTTCCGTGGAGAAACGCTGCTCGGCTATATCGACCACGGTCACGTCGGCTGGCGCGTCAACGACGACTGGATCGTCTCCGCGTGGCGGCTCAAGGCCGGCCAGCTCGAGCCGGTCGCCTCCGCCTACATCGAGGTCAAGCGCGGCGCGTTCCTGCTGTCGTCGATGGTGCCGGTGCCCGCGCCGGATCCGCACTGAGTCGAGTCCATCCGGCTAAAAAAAGAATGCAGGGATAGCCCATGAAACGCTACGTCATTCTGACTGCCATGGCCGTGCTGGCGGGAGGCCTTGCCACGCATAGGCCGGCTCACGCGGACGAAGCTCGTCAGACGTTCCGTCCGACGGGCATCCCCGCCACGCTGCCGGTGACCGGCACGGAACTGGTCGACGGCAACGTGGTGCGCAGTCGCTACTACCGGTATGGCGACGGTGAGCCCGGACAGAAGCCTATCGTGATCTTCGTTCCCGGTTCCGGCTGTGACGGTGCTCTGGCCCTGGATAAGGATGGCAAGGCGCATGCCGGACTGGAGATGTTCGCGCTGCCTCGCTTGCGCGATGTCGATGTCTACGTGGTGGAGCCGCCGGGCATTCCACGGCAGTTCGCCGCGCCTGAGCACGGCCTCAGCGAAGGTTGCCCGGCGGCCTTCCTTGAGGCCAATCGGTTCGAGGATGTCATGGCCGCATACGGCCGAGCCTTGCATGACATCACCGACGGTCGGGTCGCCGGGCGGCCCGTGATGATCGTCGGCACGTCCGATGGCGCTCTCATGGCAGCGGCGCTGGCGGCAGGGGATACCGCCACGACGCATCTGGTCCTGATCTCGGGCTTCGGGACCTCGCAGGTGGCTGACCAGCTCAGGCAGCGCGTGGATCAGGCGTTCTCGGATCGAGTGGACGAAAAAGGCGTGGCAAGCGTTCGCGAGTACCGAAGCAAGCTCGATTTCGCACAGAAGCACCCCCAGTCGCCCGTGCTCTGGCAGGGTCAGCCCATGTCCCGATGGTCGAGTTCGGCGCAGATCTCCGGTGTGGACCTGATTCGCCGTCTTCCCGCCGCGGTGCACCTGTTGTTGGTTCAGGGCGGTCGCGACGCGAGTTGGTCGCCTGACGCATTCCGGCAGGGCGTCGCAACACTTCTCGCCAGTGGACGCGGTATGGCCATCCGCTACATAGCTTGTGGCGATCATCAGCTCATGTGTGCGGGGGACCCACCGGGCCCGGGGCACCTGAAGGAAACGATCGAGCAGGCGCTACGCTGGCTGGACGACGGCCACGCGGACGCATCGTGGACGACGTTCGATGCCGCACCCATGACGACGCGTTCCGCTGGCCGACAACTCCCGGTGGGCTATGGTGAGGAAAGGCGGTCGAGATAACGCCTTTGCGTTGCGCGTTCGGCATTGCGCAGCCCGCTTACCAGCGCACCGCGACGTCCAGCCTCGCGCCCTGATCCTTCCCTCCACCGCCGAAGCGACCCTGGTAGCTCGCGCCCACCGTCGTATGACGACCGATGGCGAAGGTCAGGCCGAGGTCGGCGATACCGGCGTTTCTCGCGAGCGGGGCGCCCTGGATGATGAACGTGTCGCCGCCATCGAGGAACCGCTGACGATCGATCGGCGTGAGATCGCCATAGGCGCGCTGGTAACCGAGCTTTGCGTGCGCGTCGATACCGTCCCCGATAGACATCCTGCTACGCAGGCCGGCGGTGACGACCGTGGCGTTTTCACGCGTGCCACGTATCGCAAGCGCCGCATCGGCCTGTTGCTCGGTGAACCCATCCTGCTGCGTGCGGATACGCGCGACATTCGCAAACGGTGTGAGCGAAGCGGCCGACACGGCGATGCGATAACCGGCATCGAGCCATCCCTGCGCAAGGTTGCCGTCGTAGCGCGCCGAGGCGTGTTGCGTGGCGAGGCCCGGAACGTCGAGTCCACGATGCGCATCCATACGCTGCCATGCATACGTCGCGCCTGCACTGAGCTGCCACGCATCGACGGTGGCGGCGGCATAAAGGCCCGCGATGCGGCTCTTCGCGTTGACGCTGTCGTTGCCACTGCGCGTGCTCAGGTCGCCGGCACCGCCAAGCGCGCCGACGCGTACGCCATCAAGGTCACGGTCGAGACCGGCCAGCAGGCCGCCGCCGTTCGAGCGCGCGCGTTCGAACCCGATCGCGCTGCTGCCGCCCGCGTTACCCCAATGTCCCCAGGTAGCCGTCCATGCGCCGTTGCCGGGAAGCGCGTCGTCATTCGAGGCGTCGAGGTGTCGCTGCACGGTGTCGCGAACCTGGCGCGCGTCGTCCGTGCGCGCGCTGCGCGACGAGGCGTAGACGGCGCCGGTAAGACTGTCGAGCGCAGGCATCACGTCGGCATGGCCGAGGACCGCCAGCGTATCGAACAATGCGCCGCCGATGCCCTGCGACTGAATCGCCGTGGCGGTCGATCGTGCGTTCCGATTCGTCGCGAGCGTCGCGAAAGCGATATCGTTGCGATCCAGTTCGAGATAGACGGCTTGCGCACCGTAAGCCAGTCGTGGCGTGAGGAAGGGCTTGTCGACGGTCACGCTGTCGAAGGTGCCAGTCACGCCGCCCGCTGCGGTCAGGATGGTATAGCGCGTCGACGGCTTCACCGTCGTGCCGCTGAAGCGCGCATCGACGAGCCCGCCTTGCAGGGTGGCGGTTCCGCTGGCGGCGATCAGGTCGCTTGCACCGGCAGGTGTCGCCGTCACGATATAGCGCGAGGCTGCCGCCAGCGTGACGTTCCCCGTAATGCGTAAGCTGCCGGTCGTGCCATCGCCAGCGACGCTGAGGCTGCTGCCGTTCGAAGCGACGAGTGCACCGATGGCGCCTTGACCCGTCAGTGCCGCGTCGATCCCAAGCGTCACGCTCCCGCCAAGCGTACCGCGCAGGTCGAGCGTTCCGGCATCGACCTGCGTTGCGCCTGTGAATGCCGAGCCATCGCCGATGGCGAAAGTACCCATACCGCGCTTGATCAATCGCCCCGTGCCCGACAGCGCGCCATCGAAGGTGACATCGTCGGCACGGTCGAAGACCAGCGTCGCGTTGTCGACCACCGAGCCGATGAGCGAGCCCGCCTGAGCACCGTCGCCGACGATCAGTGTGCCGGCGTCAACCGACGTGCCGCCGCTATAGCTGTTGGTTCCCGTGAGAAGCAAGGTGCCCGCACCGAGTTTGTGCAACACACCGCTGCCGGTGATGCCCTGTGTGAGCTCTAAATCGCTCGCAGTCTCGATGCCGCCTCCGCCGCTTCCCACGGATACGTGGCGATCGCTGGTGAAAGCTCCGGTGTTGCGCACCACGCCACCGTCCAGCGTCACCGCATTCGATGCATCGCCGAGGCTGGCATCGCGTGCGATGGACAACCGGCCGCCGTTGACGGCAACGCCGCCGCTCCACGCGTTGTCAGCCGTGAGCACCAGCGTGCCGGCGTCGGTCTTCGTGAGTCCGTGCGTGCCCTGGACGACGCTGTCGATGGTCGCGGTGACGTCTGCGCCTGACGCCGAACCGTCGCCCACCCGCACATTGGCCAGGCCGCTGGCGTCACCCGCCAGGACGAGCGGCGCGCCGGTCAGACGATAGCCGTCGCTCATTACCTGCATTCCCGTCACCGCGATGTCGCCGGCGCTCGCGTCCAGTGTCACGGTGCCCGCCGTTCCGCCGAAGACGGCGAAGCCGGGCTGCGGCGACATGGGCGCGGTGACGCTGCCGGTCGCGTCGGTGAAGTTCACCGAGGTGAGCGACCACGTGCCGTCTCCACCACCCATCGTCGTGGCGGAGGCGCGACCGTCCGCATTCCAGAAGGAGAGGGTGGTGCCCTGCGTGCTGAGCAGGTCGATAGCGTGATCGGCGGCAAGATAGCGCAGGGTCAGGCGGGCCCCGGCCGGCGTCGAGCCCAGCTGAATGCCGCCGTTGGTAAAGGTGGCCACACCACCTACGTCGAACAGCCGGTAGACACCGGCGCCGAAGCCGGACGACGTGACGAGATGGAGCGTCACATCGTCGAAGGATGCGTCATCCCCGACGCTTATGCGATCGCCGATGCCCGTGTGGAGAAAATCCGCGCCAGGCGAACCGAGTTCATAGCTCAGGCTGCTACCGGACTGCATCGTTAGATCGCCACCGACGGTGAGCGTGCCCACGCTGTTGCCGGGGCTGATGCCGCCGCCGGACGCGATGGTCACATCGCCATCCACGCGTCCATGACCGGCCAGCGTGCCGCCGCTCTGCACGAGTGCATCGCCTTGCAGGTACGCGGCCGACCCGGCGACGGAGCCGACGGTCAGCGTGCCCTGCGCCACGGTGGTCGTAACGGTGTTGGTCGTGTGCCCGTCGATGATGAGCTTGCCGGTGCCCGTTTTGGTCAGCCCGGAGATATCGGAGATCGTGCCCGTGAGTGTTCCACTGCGGCCGGCGTCGACGTTGAACGTCACGCTGCTGCCAAGGCTGAAATCATTGGCGACGGAGAGGTCGTCGGCGCCGAAGTCGAGCGCGAACTGGGCGCCCGCCACCAGGCCCGAACCGAAGGCGGTGCTGCTGGTGGCACGTACGCGGGTACCCGTATCGATGAAGGTCGAGCCGCTGTAGCTGTTGTTTCCCGCGATGGTGAGCAGGCCACTGCCGCCGAAGGCGAGACTGCCGTTGCCCGACAGATTGCCAGCCAGAGTCTGGTCAGCCGAACCGACCACGCTGAAAACGCCCCGGTTGACGACATCGGCGGCGATGCTGCGTGTGCCGCTCGTGGCGAACAGCTGAAGCGCGCCGGCATCGATCACGATGTGATCGGCGTTCAGCGCGCCGCTCAGCGTGAGCCACGCGCTGCCGGTTTTCGAGAGCGTGCCGATGGCGACATTGCCGGCGTACGTCGCATCGGAGGATTGCTGCACGCTGAGCAGTCCCGTCCCCGTGATGCTGCCACCCGTACCCGTCAGGTTGCCGAGGTTGTACGTCGCGCCGCTCAGCTGCAGTGTGCCGCCGGTGATGTTGTATGCCGCTCGTGCGCTGTTTGACTGGGTCAGGGCCAGGACGCCGCCGGAGAGCGACGTGCCGCCCGTATAGGAAGTGTTGCCGCTGAGCGTCAGCGTGCTGTCACCACTCTTGACGATGCCGCCTGCGCCGGTGATAGCGCCCGACAGCGTGGCGGACTGACCCGTGGGGACGCCGAGACTGGTGGCGCCGCCGAGCGTGATGGCGTTGGCGATGGACATGCCGTTGGTGGTGAGGGTCAGCGCGTTGTTACCTGCCAGCGCCAGCGTGCCGCTGCCGAAGGCCGCGTTGCTGGTGGCGCGTACGGACGATCCGCTGGCGACCGTCGTGCCGCCGGTGTAGCTGTTGTTGCCACCGAGCGCGACAAGGCCCGTGCCGCCGATGGTCAGGTTACCGGTGCCGGACAGGTTGCCGCTGATCGTCGTCGCCGCCGTGCCGAGGATCGCCAGGGTGCCCTGATTGGCGATGTTCCCCCCGACGACGCGCGTGTTCGAGTTGTTGGTGAGCTGCAGCGTGCCGGCGCCGATGGCGAGTTGGGCCGAGGTCACGTTACCCGTGAGCGTCAGCGTCGCGGCGCCGGTCTTTTGGAAGGAGGCCACGCCGACATCGCCCGCGTACGTGGCGGCAGTGGACTCCTGAACGTTGAACACGCCCGGTCCCACGATCGAACCGCCGGTACCGGACAGGTTGCCGATGTTGTACGTGCCGCTTCCCAGTTGCAGCGTGCCGCCGTTGACGATGTACGGCGCACGCGCGTTATTGGACTGTGTCAGCGCCAGCACGCCTGCATTGAGCGTGGTGGTGCCGGTATACGTATTGCTGCCAGACAGGGTCAGCGTGCCCGCGCCGTTCTTGATGACGTCGCCGCCGCCGGTGACGGCACCGGCCAGTGTTGCCGTCGCGCCGCTGGCGATCTCGAAACGCGTGCTGCCACCCCGCAGAAACGCACCGTTGAGCGCCCAGCTCGCGTTGGCGGTCGC